>Ga0180430_10002173_pt1 | contig 18049 bp, 25 predicted proteins | sample SS_ome_9_FD_132999 | JGI IMG/M metagenome (GOLD analysis project Ga0180430, IMG submission 132999) | Hypersaline lake sediment archaeal communities from the Salton Sea, California, USA - SS_1_S_2 metaG | ecosystem: Environmental > Aquatic > Non-marine Saline and Alkaline > Hypersaline >... | reverse complement strand
AAGGCCTCCATGAGCGTAGCGCCTTCAGAGACCGTATCGAATTCGGAAAGCGGTATCATCAGGTCGTTCACAGTGAAAGATTTCATTTCGCTTCTCCTTCCTGGTTTTTTAGCAATGGTAGCATGGTTGGTCCGATGTCGATATCAGATCCATACTGTAGATAGCCGCACGCGTCCCCCCATTTTCTGCCTGACGATGGTGAAAGAACGACCGGCCATCTTCTGCGCTTGCGCTAATGAATGGCCCGGTAGGACGGTGTGGTCAACCCTACCGGTTTCGGGGCTTATAAATCAGTTCCATGCCCCATTTTCCGATACCGATGGTTCCGTTATGCTTCAGGCTCAGCGTGTAAGGTGAGTCGGGGATGGCAACCGTCTGTCAACGCATTCCCGAAAGCCCGCGGCCCCCAAAATAGGCGCTCGACCGTGAGGGAACCACCATGAATGACCGGTATGACGTGTGAGCATTTTAACGTCAGCCCTGACGGCATAAAACTCATTGCTCAAGGAGGAGACATGACAAACGGCAAACACACGCTGCGGTATTTTATTTTAGCGACCCTGCTGCTGTTGGGCGTGGCGTGGTCCCTATCCGCCGCACAGGAAAACCGCCATGGCGGATACCCCAACAACGACCTGCTGGCAACGACGCAATGGCTGAAGCAGCATATCGGTGATCACGACTTGATCGTTGTCGATGTGCGCACCGATGCGCATTTCGACGGACGCCTGATCCCCGGCGCCATCCGCCTGCCGTGGTCCCTTTTTCGCTACAACAACACAGCGCTCAACGAGGGCAGCCTCTTTGTCGGTGTCGACCGGGCCCAGGACATTCTCGGAAAACACGGCATCGGACGCACGCACACCATTGTGCTTTATGACGCCGTGGCCCGGGACGGCGGCGCCACCGCCTCCTATCCGTTCTGGGTGTTGGATGTTTTGGGGCATCCAAACAAAAGGATCCTGGAAGGGGGCATCGATGCCTGGGAGGCCGCCGGATTCGACCTGGTTTCCAAACCGCGGCAAGCGTCGCCAATTCTTTACCAGGCGCCCATGGAGGAGATCCGCGGACGCGAGTTGATCGACGGAGATGATGTCTATCGCCAACTAGGCGACACCCATTACCAGATCATCGATGTACGCTCACCGGCCGAGTACAAAGGGGAAAAAGGCACCCGGGATCTTCAGGGCAACGCTTTGAAGCTGGGCCACATCCCCACCGCGGTCAATATCGACTACACACTCAACTGGCGCGACCCACAGTCCAAGAAAATCAAACCCTACAGCGCCTTGCAGAACCTCTATCGCGGTCTGGACCCTCAGAAAAGCGTCATCGTATACTGCAATTCGGGTCGACGCAGTTCGTTCAGCTATTTTGTTCTTCGGCTGATGGGCATCGACAGCGTTACCACCTATGAGCCGTCCTGGAAGCAATGGGGTAAACCCGCCAATTTTTTCCCGGTGGAAACCACGGTTCACCGTCTGGCCGGTGGCGATTTACCCGGCACATCATCCGCCGCCAAGGGAACCCGATCCGCGACGGCCGGCGGCGCATCGACCCGCCAGAAGGCATCCCCCGACGGCAACACCCCCAAGGCCGGTTATGTTTCCTGCGGAGGTTAAAATGGAACAACAAAACAGTAATAAGCCACGCTATTGGAACTGGCTGCCGGCAGCTTTTGCCCTGGCCGGTGTCATCGTATTCGTCTTCGCCACCTACGGTCCACCGGCCTCATCCAGCGGTTTTGTGAGTGCGCTGAAGGGCGCCTGGTCGTCCCTTGCCCCCGATTATATCGCCTCCAAAGCCCACTACCGTATGATACCCGGTCCGGGCTCGTGGCTATTCGCCTTTATTCTGGGTATGGCCATCGGGGGGTTTATCGGCGGCCGCACCTTTAAAAAACCGGTGACGGACATTCCTCCGTTATGGCGCCGCCGTTTCGGCGACGATGCCACCCGGCGCTATACGGCGACTTTTCTGGGCGGATTCCTGATCCTTTTCGCGTCACGTTTGGCGGGCGGCTGCACCCTGGGTCTCTTCATTTCAGGATCGACGCAACTGGCTCTGAGCGGCCTGTATTTCGGTGTTGTCATTTTTGCGTTTGCCATGCTGACCGCCCGCCTGGTTTACGGCAATGCGACCAAGGAGGTTTCATGATCACCAAAATATTACTCGGCCTGTTCTCCGGCGTCGCCTTCGGTTTTGTTATCCAGCGGGTGGGCGCCAGCGACCCCAACCGCATGACCCGTGCCCACCTGATGATCGACGCCGACATCCCCCGTTTCATGCTGGCAGCGGTGGCCCTGTCGGCCGCGGGGCTTTTCGGCCTGCAGGCCGTCGGTGTCGGGCGCACGATGGTGCTGCCCACCAGTCTGGTGGCCACCGGACTGGCCGCGGCCATTTTCGGCATCGGCTGGGGACTGTGCGGCTATTGTCCCGGCACCACCTGGGCGGCCGTGGGTGAGGGTCGGCTGGACGCCGTGTTTGCCCTGGCGGGAGGCTTGGCCGGCGCCATGGTATTCGCCCACCTGCACGAACGTCTGATTCCACTGCTCTATGACCCGACCAATCTGGGGCAACTGACGGTGACGGGTTTGGTGGGCAACCATGCCCTGGCACTGGCGGTGGTCCTGGTGGGGCTTGGCGCCGCCATCTATTTGATCGGCCGGATATGGCACCATGACACGCCATCGGAATAGGGTTGTCTGGATCGTTCTGTGGCTTGTCCTCTTCGGCTGCTCAACCGACCGATCGGAAGCGCCCCCGGAGAAACCGCCCATCCCCCCGGGCTATGTAGATCGCCTGCAAATCCAGGTGGCGGATCGTGTCCTGTCCTTCGGTCCCTTCGTGGGCTATTACTTCAAACCCCGTGCCACGAATGATTTGAGCCGCCTGGATTTCATCTGCTTCAACGAGCGGTCATTTTACACCCGTGACCTGCCCCGCAATGCGCGTCTATTCGAAGGTCGGGCGCGCTGGCAGCAACTGCCGGAAAACCCTGGCGCGATACCCACGGATGGCAACCGGATCGTGCCGGTCTTTTTCTCCCAGGCCCCCGATGCCTGGTTGGCATCCCGACCGCACCCTCAAGACACCTTTGTCCATTTCCACTCGGCCTACGACGGTCGTGGCGCGGTGCGCTATGGCTACTGGCTCAGCCACGTCGCCCTGGAAGGGTTTACCTATGACATGGGGGGGCGTGTTTCGTCCGACAGCCCGCTCTACCACGAGGTGAAACCGGGCCCCGATCATGGCTTCGCCCGTATCATCGAATTTGACCACGGCCCGGCCGAATGAGCCAAAGCAGCGGCAGACGATGCTCCGGTTATTCCTAGCGCATATTCAAATTGGCTATTCTGCTCAAGTGGAACTGATTCTTTTTCTCGATAACGCTGTTCTCGTTTGCAGCCCGAAAAATCAATAGAAAGCGACTTGTGACCCCATTTTCATCGTGTGTTTCTCCTCCTTGACAGGCTTTTTGGGGTACGCTGCCATGGAACCCATAAATTGGCGATTCATCCTTCCTGCCGCTGCGGCTTCTTTTGTTGGTGGACAGGCAGGCGCAAGGATCATGAGTACGCGTCTGAAAGGAAAGTCAATCCGAATCATGTTCAGTCTGTTGCTATTTGCGTTGTGTGCAAAGCTGATTCACCAAATATGTTTCGGATGATTTTTATCCAGACTTGATGAAGCCATAGGCGACCCCCTCGCACAAAAACACCAACCCATTTGGCAGCTAGTTTTTTTCACGAATCGCATCGACCAGCTCGCTTTTGTTCATCTTGCTGCGCCCGCCGATATTCAACTGCCGGGCCCGGTTGTAGAGCTCCTGTTTCGTTCGGTCTTCCAGCTTCGTGTTGGGATTGCCCGTTCCCTGGGTGGTCTTTTGGGGGGTCTTGCCCTGCTTGCGGCGCTGCTTGTTCACGGTCCGGGCGGCAATTTCGCTGGCACGTTCGGCACGCTTGCCGCTCTTGCGGGCACTCTCTTTGATGTGTTCATATTGGCGTTCCTCTTTTTCGTTCCAAGCATCCGGCATAGCCGCCTCCTCACATTATTCGGTTTTAGATGTGACCGCCTCTTTCACTTCTTCTACCGAGTCATCAATTTTTTCACCCAATTCTTCCGCCGGGCCTTGCCCGGTGAGCTTGTCACCAGCCTCTTCGGCCGCATCCTTCACTTCTTCAACCGACTGGTCGATTTTTTCACCGGCTTTTTCGGCGGGACCTTGTGTGTCACAGCCTATCATCCCGACCATTAAAAAAAGCGCCACGGCTATAAACACGGTGGCATTAATGTTTTTTTTATTCATCATAGTTGGTCCTTTCGTATGGTGGTTGTGAGGGTTCATACCGTCTGGTGGATAATCCAACAATGGCACTCGCACGGTTGATTCTCAATGAGGTGACGGCCTTAGTTGGCAAAGGGAATCGCCGTATCAGGGGGTATCCAGCGGATAACGTGACGGTTTTTGTTCAATGCCGGCAGACGTTCGCTTCCACAACCCGCCGGCCTCGATGAAAAGAGGACACTTGGGCACGGGCGATGCCCGACAATCCTATCGGCTGTCACGGTTGTGCATCCGCCTCCGCATCCAGAATGTCCGCCACTTCCGCACTGCGAACCAATACGGTGGATGGCGCCCTTTGAAGTAGGTCTTGCAGGAAACGACGCCGGGCGGCAAACTCACCCGCCTCGAAGGAAGGCAGACCGAGAAAAACCAGATCGCTCTGGCGTGTTGCGCGTTCGAAAATTGCCGGGAAAGAATGCTCCAGATCCGATTCGATCATAATCACGGGCTCGGCCTCGACCCGCACGGTCTGAAGCAATCGGGCGATATGCGCCTCGACCCCTTTGCGCGCTTCTTCTTTCTCCAGAACGCGCACCACCCGTATGGCGGCATCCTGCCAGGTCGGGCTACGACTGACGATATGCGCCAGCATCAGCATCAACTCGGCATTTTCATCCTGACCGCGCCACCAGACGTCGATTTGCTTCTGACGTCCGAATGCTTTCACCTCATTATAATTCAGGAACAACACCGACATTCCCATGGCGGTCAGCTTCCGGGTGAGCTCGACTTGTTTGCGTTCCACCTCCGGTTTGCGGCTCCACCCAATCAGGGCGGCATTGGCCTTGATGCCTGAAACGCCGTGGATTTGCATGGTGTCGATGATGCCGGCATATAGATCGGCGACAATGATACAGTCGGCAAAAGCCGCCACCCCCTGGGTATCGAGGTAGTCACGCATACTGTTAGAGGATGTTTGCCGCAGGCCCCGCGCCCCCAGCTCGATAACATCCCCCTCGATCAAATGATAGAGGGTCACGATGCCTCGACCGCTGCTTAACCACGCTGCCATTGACATTAACTGATCGCGGCTTTGCGACGTGCCGGCGGTTCCCGTGAAGGCCACGATATTGGGCCGCCAGTTGCGGCTGCTCGGCGGGAAGGATTTCAGACACATCAGCCCGAAGCGTACCACCGAAAACCATAGACCACGGCGCACATCACCCCAGTTCTGCCGAAAGCGGCGGTGCTTGAGCAGAAAGTAAAGACCGTAGCTGATCAACAGGGCCAGGATACTGGCGGGGGCATGAATCAAGAACATGGCCGCATAGCAACCGAGTCCGCCGACAAATGAAATCGGCCATGGGACTCTGAAATGCGGACGGAAGTTGGGATTGTCGACCAGTCGTTCAATCCCGGCCGTGATATTGATCATGCCGTAGGTGTTGAGAAAAAACATGGTGATGATCGGTGCCACGAAATTTAAATTGCCCATCAGAATGATCGTCACCGCGATTGCGGTGGTAATAAGGACGGCCAAGCGGGGTTCGGTGCGGCTACCCATCTGGGCACTAAACACTTTCGGGACCACACGATCAAAGGCAAGAGCCTGCAGTGTGCGGGGGGCGGCAACGGCACTCCCAAGGGCCGAAGATAACGTCGCCACCCAGACTCCGCCCAATATCAATAGCGGCCAACGGGCGATTTTCTGCATGATCAAGTTGTCGGAAACCAGTTCGGACGGACTGGCATGGGTGCCGAGCCATACGGCCGCGGCCGCATAAACCAGAAAAGAAACGAGGATGGAAGCCAGCGTACCCCGGGGAATCGCCGTGCCGGGCTCCTTTAGATCACCCGACATGCTGACCCCGACCATGATCCCCGTAACGGCTGGGAAAAAGACCGCAAAAACAGCCCAGAAGCCTTTCGACGATTCCGCCGTGGCGAAATACGTTGGCGGAATGAAGTCTCCCCAGCCACCCGCAAAAAAGGAGAGGATGGATAGCGTCAGAACCAGCAGGATACCAAGCTGAATCTTTATGGCAAAATCAGCACCGACAAATGCCATGACCCCGAAAACGAGTGCCAGGCTCAAGGAGACCATCGTCGGATCAAACGACGGGAACACCAGCGTAAACGCTTCCGTAAACCCAATGATGTAAAAGGCCACCGAAATGGCCTGGGAAAGATAGAACGGAACACCGATGGCACCGCCGATTTCATATCCGAGCGTACGGGAGATCATGTAGTAGGTGCCCCCGGTGCGAACCCGCATGTTGGTCGCGACCGAGGACAAGGAAAGGCCGGTAAGCAGCGACACCAGGTTGGATATGACGATAATGATCAACGCACCGGCCAAGCCGGCCTGCCCCACGACCCATCCCGTGCGCAGAAAAAGGATGATGCCCAAAATGGTCAAAATGTTCGGCGTGAATACACCGGCAAAACTTCCGAAGCGCCCCTGCGGTTTTGTTTTGCCTTTCGCCATTGGATAGTGCGGCCCTCTCAACCGGGTAAAGGATCAGATTGGGTTCCTGCAACAGGTGAACCGCCCACTAAGGGTTCGCGCAAAAATTAGGTCACAATTGTGGGCGCTCAGGCGCCCGGCGGGCAAGGCGCGCAAGCGCAGGCATATCCAGCATATTCCGAGCTTGCGCAACGCAGACTGACGGGATGCATGGACGGCTAAAATGTGAAATTATTTTTGCGCGAGCCCTAAGCCGGCCCATCGATTCATTTCAAAAACCCCTGGATAATCCGGTTGACCGCCGCGTCATAACTGAGCCCCAGGCTCATGAGTTTCATCAGCTGGTCATTGGCGATTTTACCGATGGAGGCCTCGTGGGTGAGTTCTGCGTACGGGTGCAACGCCCGCAATGCCGGAATGGTCTGATTGCGCCCGTTGTCCATGATGATGGCATCGCATTCAATGTGACCGTAGCACTTGGCTTGCGCGGTGAGGTTGACGTAAAAATCCTGCCGGGAGTCATCCTTGAGAACCGAACGGGAAACAATGTTCGCTTTACTGTCCGTGCCGGCCAGTTCGACTTCGTTTTTGGATGCCGCAACCTGCGAGCCGTCCGTCATGACGCGCTCGGTCATCAGCAAAACACTGCCGGCACCGACCGTGGCTTCATTGGAACGTTTGGCTTCATCGACCCCGCCCAACTGGGTCAATTCCATTTCGGCCTGGGCGTTTTCCGCCATGAATACCTTGGTGGTGGGGTTTAAAATGCGTTTGCCGCTGCCGTCGCCGATGGCAACGTGCTTTTCCACATATCTGACTTTCGCGCCGGCCTCGATCTGAAATTCATGAATGCCGGAATGCCCCTCGGCTTCCGGGCCGCCGCAATGGATGCCGCACCCGGCGACAATGGTCACATCGGAATCCTTACCGACGATAAAGGTATTGTAAACCACATCATGGAGGCCGGCTTGGGACAGGATGACCGGGATGTGGACGGACTCGTCGACCGTACCCGGCGCGATGTCGATGACGATGCCATCCCCCTTTGGATTGGTTTCGATGGCGATGTTGGCCGAGACTTCGCGCCCCAGCAGCTTGCCGTTCTTGCGAATGTTGTAGGCCCCCTTGGGGATTCCCTCGAGATCGGCGACTTCCTTCAAGACCTGTTTATCGATAGCATTGAGCATTGTCTTCTCCTTCACATGTGTCACTGAACGAACAAACGCTCAGGTCTTCGAGCATCGGCATGGCACCGGACAAATCGCCGGTGTAGGCGATCTTTCCCTTCTTGATCAGCAAAAGAGTTTCGGCGGCTTCCAGAAAAGCCCGGTTATGGCTGACCACAAGGGTGGTGGTCTTGTTCTCCTCGTTTTCCCGTTTGAGCAGGTCCACCATGGGGCCGATGGTCCACAGATCGATGCCGGTGTCCGGCTCGTCATAAATGGCCAGTTGGGGATTGCGCGCAATCACCGTGGCCAGCTCGATCTTTTTGATCTCGCCGCCGGACAGTTTGCTGTCCACGGGTTTGTCCAAAAAATCCATCGAACAGACACCGACCCGGGCCATGACGCGGGCCAGCTTGTCCTCGTCATCCGTTCCCAAGGCAATCGACAAAAGATCGCGAAAGGTGGTCCCTTTGAAACGGGCCGGGTGCTGAAAGCCGTAGACGATGCCGACCTTGGACCGCTCATCGATGGGCAAGTCGGTGATATCCCGGTCATTGAATATAATGTCGCCTTGCGTGGGGGTGTTGATGCCCATGATCAGCTTGGCGAGGGTGCTTTTGCCCGACCCGTTGGGCCCGGTAATGGCGTAGAACCGGCCCGGTTCAAAGGTGAAACTGACGTCATCGATAATCGTCCGCAACGATGGATTTCCCGAATCCGACGTCGTCTCGGGCACTTTAAAGGTCATGTTTTGTAATGTCAGCATGATCGATATATTCTCCTCTAGACTAAACCGTTGTTTTGTGGATCTGATTGCCCCCCGCCCTACCAGGAGGCGATCCCGACCGGAATGACGATTTCCGATAGTGAAGCGCCGGGTTAAACACCATCGTGGTTGCGCCCGCTACTGCACCCATCCCGGAAAAACATCCCGCAACCCTTCCACCATGAATTGAACGGCAATGGCGATCAGAATCATACCGAATACCCTTGAGATCAGATTGAGGGGTAAATTGCCGGTTCGCTTCTGGATAGACGGACCGAGCAACAGCGTGAAAAATAAAAGGGCCAGGACAGCGGCCATCGTAAAACTCAGGGCCACATGGGTCAGCCAGGTCTGACCCTGGTAGCCGTAGATAATGACGGTGGTGATGGCCCCCGGACCGGCGATGACCGGCACGCCGATCGGGATGAAAATCTGCTGATACCGATCGAGAACCCTCTTTTTGAGATTTTCGGAATCGTCCTCCCGCTCCTTGTCGATCTTGACGGCGGTGCCCTTGAGCATGCTGAATCCGAATTGCAGCAGAATCAACCCGCCCCCGATCTTGAAGCTGGCAAGGTCGATCTTTAGCTGGAGCAGCAAATAGTGACCTACCCATAAGAACACCAGCAGGATGACGCCGCTCGACAGGATGACCAAACCCGCCAGCCACCACTGAAAGTCCTTTTGACCGCCCTTGGACGCTTTGACCCACAGGGGGATCTTTTCCACCGGATTGACGATGGCCAGCAGGGCAATGGCAAAATTCGATATCAGGTCCAGGTTGATGTCCATGGGCTTTCCCGTCACTCATCATCGTCGGACACGACGGTTTCCTTGACACGACCGAAGAAAAACAGGGTGCAGACGTTCAACACGGCCAGCAAAACGGCAATCTCGAAACGATTAAAGGCCACGGACAGGCCGATCGCGCCGGTGTTCCATATGCTGGCGGCCGAAGAGACCCCAGCCACCTTGTCCTGGTCCTTCAAAATGGCACCGCCGCCGATAAAGCCGATGCCGGTGATCAGGCCCTGGATGATGCGTGCTTCCCCGTCCGTGCTGTCGATGACCGATTTGCCGACGAGCATGAATCCGCAACTGACGACGGCCACCAGCGGAAAGGTGCGCAACCCGAAATGCCGCTTGCTCTGTTCACGTTCCAGACCGATGGGCAGGGCCAGCAGATAGGCAAACAGGAGGTGCGATAGGTGACTGAGAACCAATGGCCAATCCAACTGAAATATGTCGAATGAAAACATGCTGCCACCGCCTTTCAGACATTAGGGCGTCCCCGCCACGTGACGGCTCCGCGGACAAACGGTCACCTGCTTGACATTTGCTCTTTCTCTTGGCGTTCGATTTTTTTCTGGTCGAGCATGCGTTGGTGATGGGCCATGTTGCCCGTAAACCCGCGTTTGCGTTCATCCAGGTCTCTCATGACCGTGGCCCGGCCATAAAGAATCAAGACGTCGTCAGCGGTGACTTCGGTCGCGCCGTCCGGCGCTCCGAGATAATCGCCATTGCTGCGGGTAATGCCCAGGACCATGATACCCTCCTGGCGCAATCCCAACTCGGCCAGCGCGCGCCCGGCCAGCCAGTCATCCGCTTTCACCTGCAATTCCGTGACCTGATAGTCACCCGCCAGGTGCAGTAATTTGGCGAAATCCTGTATTTTCAGATTGGTGTAGCGCTTAAGCGCCTTGCTCACGATATTGGACAAGTGTCGATCCATCCATTGGCTGGCCGCCAAGCTCCACAAAAGCACCAACCCGCTTACCAGTAATATGACACGCCACAGCATGGCCACGGACGAGTTCAAATCGACGAAGGACAAAATCAATGAGGATACCGCGGTCACCACGCCGGCATTGCCCAGGAGCATCAGCAGCAATAAAATACGGCGACGGATGGGATGGTTGACCACCTTTTCGGATTCGTTGGTGGTAAAGCCCACACCGGTAAACGCCGAACGCGCTTGGAACTTGGCCGACTCGCGGGCCAGTCCTGTGTGGGTCAGGGCCACCGTTGCAATTCGTGTCACCAAGATCGAAAGGGCAAGCACGACAAGCAGCGAAACAATCGATATCATCTATCGGTCACGTCCTTCGCCCTTAGAACCGGGATTGGGCCGAGCGGATGGCTTCGCCCAACGAAGTGGCGGCCATTTCAACGCCCGCTTTCAGGTCCTGCCAGGCATTTTCACCAGCCTGTCGCATGTCGTCGAGGTTTTCTCGGGTCGCCCGGCGTTTTTCTTTGATGGATTCGATTTGCTTTTCGTAGGCCTTGCGGGCGTCGGCTTCTTTCTGCCGGGATTTGGCCTCCAGTTTATCAATCTCTGCATTCCATTCGTCCAGCTTGGCTTTCATCTTCTCAATATAAAGCTCTCTCGTATCACTCATATTCCTTTCCTCCCTTATTCGTTGTTGCACCGTCATTGGCACAGAGACCATTACTTTCCGGCGAATGGTATACCGTAACGATTTTTTGAAACGACAGCTATGGGGCCTATCGGGTAGTTTTAAGACAACGCCGCTCTATAGAGGCCCACACACCGCGTTCAGCAAACCATTTTCCAGGGTTTCAGCGTGCCGCGGCGCACTTTTGTTCCATGTAGACCTGGGTCTTCTCATCGTATACCGCCTCGTTTTCATGAATCAGGCGGGCAGGCCCCTCCCAAGCCCCGCATGCCAGCACGACGGGATCGCCCAAGCTGAAGGGTTTTCCGCAAGCCGGGCAGGTTTTTAACTGCATGAGCTTCTCGCGGTCGATAATGGTCTTCAATGGTCCTCTTTCGCCGATTGGCATGTCGTCCTCCCATCGTTTCAGTGTCGTGGTGAAATCCCATCGTCAGAATCACAGCGCCTTGATGGATGTTGACAGACCGATTCCGTGTGATTCTTTCGATTCGGTTTCGTCAATTTTACAATCACACTCGGAAAAGAACATGGGGCTTGTCCTGTATTTTGGGGGCCACATCCCGGCATAGACTGTTTTGCGGGAGCATCGACAGGCCCACCTAAGGGGGCGATAGAGAAAAACGGCCGCCGGACCTTGTGACCGTATTCAGGGACACGTAATGCCTTACCCGCATATAGGGCGTTAACCCCATTTACAATCCACCGTACCTCTCACATAGTCTGGTGAAATGGTAATCCACATTACACCGCGAAAGGGGGAGCTCTATGGATAGCGTACCGATCCCGGGAACAGAACTGAATGTTTCCCGCATCGCGCTCGGAACCTGGGCCATCGGCGGATGGCTTTGGGGCGGTACCGATGAAAAAGCATCCATCGACACAATTCACGCGGCCCTGGACAAAGGTGTCACGCTCATCGATACGGCACCGGTTTATGGTTTTGGTCGATCGGAAGAAATTGTGGGTCGGGCCCTCAAAGCCTATGGTCACAGAGAGCGCGTTTGCCTTGCGACCAAAGCCGGTTTGGAATGGAAAAACGACAAGATTTCACGAAACTCGGATCCCGCCAAAATTGCCTTCGAGATTGAAGATTCTCTGCGCCGGCTGCAAACCGATGTCATCGATATTTACTTTATTCATTGGCCCGATCCCAAGATGCCCTTCGAAGAAACCGCCCGACTCATGCAAAGCCTCAAAGATCAGGGCAAAATCCGCGCCATCGGCGTGAGCAATTTCGACCCGGAACAAATGACGACGTTTCAAAAAGTGGTGGATCTACAGGTATGTCAGCCCCCCTACAATATGTTCGAACGTCAGATCGAAGACGCCCTCGTACCCTACTGCAAGTCCCACAACATCGCGCTCATGACTTACGGCGCACTGTGCCGCGGTCTGCTTTCGGGTAAAATGATGCCGCACCGTGAGTTCGAGGGCGACGATCTGCGCAAAAACGATCCGAAGTTCCAGGCCCCTCGCTTTGGTCAGTATCTCAAAGCCGCCGCCCGTATCGAGCAACTCGCCAAGGATCACTACGACCGACCGCTTTTACCGGTCGCGATTCGGTGGGTGCTGGATATGGGGATCGATATTGCCATCTGGGGCGGCCGTCGGCCGGAACAAATGGCCCCTCTGGACGATATCGACGGGTGGCACATCAGCGACAGCTTCAAATATGCGGTTGAAGAGCTTCTGCAAGAGACCATTACCGATCCGGTTGGCCCCGACTTTATGGCTCCCCCCCAATAAGTCCAAACACAGGGGCTGGGAGGCGGCACGCGGTCATCTCCGGAAAGCAGATACCGCCGTCGTTACAAAGGTATATCTCACGTTATGAACCATGAAAGACAAGGCCGGCGACACTCCATACGGAGGAGCGGCCGCTCGGGGAATTGGGTATGAATTGGCTTTCGATTGTCCTCTGGAAAAATGAAATGAAATCCTACCTGTTAGCGATAGCGGCCACGTGCGGTGTGATGGTGGTGCTTTGGCTGCTGCGCCGGATCATGGTCAGCTATTTCTCCCGGCAGGCCCGGGAAAGCGACCATGACGGGTATGATTTCATGCTGGCCATGGCCGAACGCACGCTCTTCCCACTGCTTCTGATGGTTTCTTTGTATGCCGGCATGAGTTTTTTGACGATTCCCGCCGGCGTCACCTCCTGGGTGGCCAGCGGCGCCATCGCAGCCGTTATTCTGCAGGCCGCGATCTGGGCCAACGCCTTGGTGACTGTCGGGCTCAACCGTTACCAGAAGCAATACCGCAACAGCGACCCGGCCCGCATGACCACGGTACGCGCCGTCAGTCTATCAGCCCGCCTGTTGCTGGTCGTCATCGCCGCCATCCTGATCCTGGACAACTTGCCGGGCGTCGAAATCACGGCCCTTGTGGCCAGCCTGGGGATAGGTGGTATCGCCATCGCTTTAGGCGTCCAAAGCATCCTGTCGGATCTGTTCGCCTCGCTTTCCATCATTCTCGACAAACCCTTTGTCCTTGGCGATTTCATTATCGTGGACAGCTACCTGGGCACGGTGGAATACATCGGTTTGAAAACCACCCGGATCCGCAGTCTTTCAGGAGAGCAGCTCGTGTTTGCCAACAGCGACCTGTTGCAGAGTCGCATCCGCAACTACAAACGCATGGCCGAACGGCGCGTGGTCTTCTCGGTGGGTGTCACCTACCAGACGGCGCATGCCCACTTGAAATCGATTCCGGAATGGATCGAAGCCATCATCGCCGATCTTGATCTGACGCGGTTCGATCGGGCGCACTTCCAAGCTTTCGGGGACTATGCCCTGAAATTCGAGATCGTCTATTACGTGCTGGACCCCGACTACAATCGTTATATGGATATTCAACAGGCGATCAATCTGGCCATTTACCAAAAGTTCGAAGAGGAAAAAATCGATTTCGCCTATCCGACGCAGACCATCAATCTTTCCGGTCACTCTCGGATCAAACAATACAATGACACGGTTGAAGAAACGGCTGATAGTGCCACCCGTGGTGCGACCCAGCATGCGTGAACGCGCCGGGATCTGGCGCACACCTTTTTCAGGAATACCCGTCATGCCTTGCAGGAGGAACAATGGTAAAAACATATCAGGTGAATTCGAAATGAAGCACACAGGGAGGCAAACATGCTCTATATTGGACACTTTTCATTCGACGAGGTCAATCTGACAGGACTTGCCCGCCATGGGTATTTTACGATGGTGACCACCGCCACCAACGCCGAAAACGCGGTGGAAGCCTTCAAAAGCACCATCAAAGCCCATAGAGACAAGGACAAGGCGTTCGATGCGATGATCGCGGTTTACATCGAGGACATTGTGGAGATTCCGTCCCTGCCGGACGAACCGGTCATTACACGTCTGCAAAGTTCCGCCGGTGAATTCCCCGAATCCATCAGCCACTCGCTGCCGGGAGAAGAACGAGAGGGTTTCAACGCCTACGGTTTCGCCATCGATGTGATGCAGATTAAAACCCAACCGACCCATCGCTATAAAGAGATGACGCCCTTTATCCGCTTTTAGGCCCCTGATCAAAACAACGCCTCGCGTCCACTAAAAACAGAGGATGAAACGATGACATATCCCTGGCCTTTATCGACCGATCAGGAAAGCTGCTATGATACCGAAGGGGCATCTGTGCCCTGTGAGGCCTCCGGGCAGGACGCGGAAAGCACATCGAACGGCACCTATAACGATCGGCGTTTTCTTCTTCAGGGAGACACCGTATTCGACACGGTCACGGAGCTGCACTGGTGCCGGAATGCCAATCGTTTTGAATTTCCATACACCTGGCGGGAAGCTTGCGGTCGCATCACGGAAATGAATCGCAGCAAAGCGCATGGGCACACAGACTGGCGGATGCCCGCACGGCGGGAGTTGTTTGCCATTGTCAGCCACCACCATATCAATCCCGCCCTTCCGCGCGGGCATCCGTTTCGGGACGTGTTCTCCGGTTATTACTGGTGCGCCGAGCCGTGCGCTCGGCTGCCCGAACAGGCCTGGTATGTTCACCTTGGCGGGGGGCGCATCTATCGGGGCATGCAGGAAGGCGCCTATCTGGTGTGGCCGGTGGCCGGGCATAGCCCAGTGGACCCGACGGGACATCCCCGCTTTCGCATCATCGGCCCGACGGTTGAGGATGATTGGACCGGCCTGCGCTGGGCACGTTCGTCCGGCAACGCGCTTTGCACCTGGGATGACGCCCTTCATGCTGTCGTGGGTTTGCGTCAAGACCGCTTCGGGGGGCTTACCCGCTGGCGGCTTCCCAACATCCGTGAATTGGAAAGCCTGATCGATCTGAAACGCCACTCACCGGCCCTTCCGGCCGGGCACCCATTCAAGGATGTCAGCGCGGGATACTGGTCGTCCACCACGAGCGTATACGAACCGCGCTACGCCTGGGTGCTGTATATGCAGGACGGCGCCGTCGGCGTCGGCTTCAAAAGACAGCCGACATTCGGCACCTTAGCTGTCAGTGGTGACTGAATCCATCCGTCGGCCGTGATCCGATCGACATTTTCAACCGTTTATTTATATGAATCCGTAAATGAAAGGCAGGAATTTATGATGATGGATGAATGTGTGCGCTGCAACAATCCCATTTCCCCCCAAACCGGCCGGGAGATCGAGGGGCTGACCTACTGCCCCAAATGTGCCGATAGCCACAACCAGTCGTTGAGGCAAAAAAAGGCCGAGGTGCAGAAGGAAAAAGGAGAAATCCTTCGTGAAATTGACGCCATCGAACAGGAGATGCGAACGATCACTGAAGAGGATACGCGACACATTATCGTCAGCACGACGGATACCCTCGAAACCGGCCAGATCATCGATTACATCGATGTCATTTCTGTCCAGGATGTCGTTTTTCAGGACATCCACATCGATCCGGCGCAAGCGGAAGGCTCTCATGATCTGGCTGAAAAACTATTCCGCAACCGTATCGAATTGAGTCTGTCCAAACTGAGGAAGAGAGCCTATCTAGTGGGTGCCGACGCCGTTATCGGCATCCATATCGACAGTTCCATGGAACAAAAACCCGAAAGTGAATTCGCGGTAGCCGTCGCCATCAAGCTGAATATTACCGGGACCGCTGTGAGACTGACAACCCACCTGTAAGACATAAACCCGCCTTGAATAGCCCATGTGAATGGGGAGCCGCCCTCCCGAAAGGCACTGCTTGACCGGCAATCCTGTGAAAGCCCGTGCTGTATGGGTAAAAAAGCGGCGCTCTTGGCGACCCCCGCAGTCCATCATAACGCCTTCGCGTACTGCGCTCAGGTAGACCGGATTACATGATGCACCCTATTTACGTTGTCAGGCTTCTTTTATACCCTGATAGCACGATAATTCAAATTCCACGGAAGGAGGAGGTTCCTAAACCCGATGGATCTCAACACCTGCGAGGCCTGCGGTCATTTCTATGGAGAACACAATCGATTCGTCCAGCAAAGTCACTGCTGTCCTCAATGTGGCCAGAAAGTTCAACCCCGTAAAACACAATGGCGGCCTGCCAAACGTATCATGATTGCCGTCCTGGCCGGTGTGTTGGTTGTGTTATCGTTTCTTGTCACCAGCAGCCTGCTGCTAACCTGAGGGGGTCATCACATGCAACGCCAAGAGCGGCATGTTCCGTTTATCGCAGGCGCCATTGCCGCAGTCGGCGCCCTCTTGCTGAGTGCCAGTTTTTTCGACTATCCGTTCCTCACGACACAGCCTCCCGGCGCCTACTTCCTGTCCGCACTATCCATCTGCTTTATCTTTGCCGGCCTCTATTTCTTGATCAAGGCCTACCGGGGCCTGTTGAGGCCAAGCGGAAAAACGATCACGGACGTTCGCATCCAGGCCGTCGAAAAGATGCAGGGAACGGAATTGCTCGGTCAAATCGCCAGGGAAGATCCCGAGCGCGTTGTCCGGGAAAAAGCGATCGAACGCCTCGAAGAACTCACTGCTTCGTCATAGCGTATGGGTGGTGTTCGAAATTGAAAATTTAGCATGAAAGGAGGCAGGTAATGAAGTTCAGAGATTTTTTTCTGCCCAAAATTGCACATTCCAACCCTGAGGTGAGAATCGCAGCAATCAAAGACGAAGAGAATATCGAACTGCTGAAAAATGTCATTAACAACGATTCTGACCGTCGCGTTATTGATGCCGCTAAAAATCGAATTGAGGCACTGGGCGAACCCGTTACATAGACGCCTGTTGTCTCGAAAACAAACAGTTGCCCTCCCGTTGCGTAAGAGCCACCGGTAGCCCCCCTTTTCAGGGGGGCTTTTTAGTGACTTCTCAAGACAATGGTGGCGCCTGTCGCCTTCAAGACCATACCAAAGCGTTTCACAGTTCAAAACCGTTCACTGGGGCCGTCTATCAGCGCCATCCCGTATATGTGGCCCGACTTCCCCGGCAAGCAATCGGGCAGCCTATGCGGCATAGCCTGCCGCCCGTACTGTAAATGGCTTGTAAAACCAAACGGATCCAGGAAACTCCCGGTTTCTACGATGTTTAAGGGTCGATGGGCCCTCGGCGGCGTTCTGATGACAGCCCCTAAAAATTGCCGTTTTGTATAATTGGTATCTATCATACAGATTTTTTTAACATTTTTAACTTGAAATACTTGAAAGTCTTTTATACATTAGCCATTGTGATCATGGAAACCAAACCACCTTACCCCAATCCATGGTTAATGCCGGATGATATAAAAAGGGATCTGTGAACGATGACCGATCTTGATGAAACCGCATTGAAAGCGGAAATCGACCACATTTCAGAAAAAATAGATCGCATTATGAAGAAGGTGGATCGTCTGTACCCATCGCAGCAAAAACCACCGAAACAAGAAAATACCGCATCCAAGGACAAACCGCTGACGTCCCCGGGCCCTTCAGGATAAATTTCGATTGACCTTTGGGCTCAAGCCATTTAAATATATCAGGAATTT
>Ga0180430_10002172_pt1 | contig 18056 bp, 13 predicted proteins | sample SS_ome_9_FD_132999 | JGI IMG/M metagenome (GOLD analysis project Ga0180430, IMG submission 132999) | Hypersaline lake sediment archaeal communities from the Salton Sea, California, USA - SS_1_S_2 metaG | ecosystem: Environmental > Aquatic > Non-marine Saline and Alkaline > Hypersaline >... | reverse complement strand
GGTGGAAACCAGGGGGGGTATGGGTAAAGCCCTGCAGCAGGGATTTACGCAGAGCGAGGTAGCCAGGGTTTATGCCGACCGGATTAAAAATATCGCTACCCGAAAAGATGTGTTTATCGGCACTAATGTGTACCCCAACCTCAATGAAAAACCGCTGGAGGTCACGCAGGTTGATTACGAAGACCTCCATGCCCGGCGAGCCAGTTATGTGTCTCGCTACCGAACCTCACTTGATAATGCCGGTAACACATTGGTGATGCAAAAACTGGCGGCCATTCTAGAAGCCAAAAACGCCGATAGTATTGAGACCTCCATCGAAGCCGCGCTGGCCGGGGCGACGCTGGGAGAAATTGCCCAGGCGCTCCGAGCCGGCGATGACCAGATCACCACTGTCGAGCCAATCAGACCCACCCGCGGCACCGACCTGTTTGAATCACTGCGGGCCTCCAGCGATGTCCACGCCGTCCAGACCGGTTCCCGGCCCCAGATATTTTTGGCCAATTTAGGCCCCATCCCCCAACACAAAGCCCGGGCCGATTTTGCTACGGACTTTTTCCAGGTGGGCGGGTTCAAGGTCATCGGCAACGATGGTTTTGCCACCGTTACCAAAGCAGTCCAGGCTGCGCTTGATTCCGAAGCGCCGATTGTGGTTATCTGCTCCAGCAATGAGGCCTACCCCAAACAGGTTCCCCGCCTGGCCCGAGCCATCAAAAAGAAAAACCCGGACATCACGCTGATGCTGGTCGGCCAACCGGCCGACGAAAATCTGAAACAAGCCTACACCAAAGCTGGTGTTGACGATTTCATATTCAACGGGATGAATGTTTATCAAAAATTACTGGGCTTTCAGCAAAAATTAGGCATAATTTAGCAGGTGTGTTCCCAAATTTGGGAAAGCGCAGGAGGGCGAACCCCCTCTTTGCCAAAGGTGTCCCAATTTCAAAAAATATGGAATGCACCCTAATTTAACAGGAATGGCTACGATGAAATTACCGGATTTCACCAAAATAGAGTACGAAACAAATTTTCCCCAGGTGGACGAGGCACAATGGCGCAGCCGGGCCGAAGAAGAGGCTGACCAACCATTTGACCAACTACTCTGGCATTCAATGGAGAATATTTCGATCAAACCCACCTATAATCAGGAGGATATTCAGAGCCTGGAACACCTGGGATATATGTCTGGTATTCCCCCCTATTTACGGGGGCCGTACCCCACAATGTACGTTACCCGGCCCTGGACGGTGCGCCAATACGCCGGCTTTTCCACCGCCGAAGAAAGCAACGCCTTTTACCGACGCAATCTGGCGGCCGGCCAAAAGGGATTGAGTATCGCTTTTGACCTGGCCACTCACCGCGGTTACGACTCTGACCACCCCCGCGTGGTGGGCGATGTGGGCAAGGCCGGAGTGGCCGTAGACTCCATTCTGGATATGAAGATTCTGTTCGACGGCATCCCCCTCGATAAAATGTCGGTATCAATGACGATGAACGGAGCCGTGTTGCCGGTTATGGCCTTTTACATTGTGGCCGCCGAAGAACAGGGCGTCAAACCGGAACAGTTAGCCGGTACCATCCAGAATGATATTCTCAAAGAGTATATGGTGCGCAACACGTACATTTATCCCCCGGAACCATCTACCCGCATCATCGCCGATATTTTTGCTTACACTTCACAATATATGCCCAAATTTAACAGCATCAGCATTTCAGGTTATCATATGCAAGAGGCTGGCGCGCCGGCTGACCTGGAGCTGGGCTACACCCTGGCTGATGGGCTGGAATACGTCCGCACCGGTTTGCAGGCAGGTTTGGATATTGATGGATTTGCCCCCCGCATCTCCTTTTTCTACGCCGTCGGGATGAACTTCTTTATGGAAATCGCCAAAATCCGGGCGGCACGCTTGTTGTGGGCCAAAATCATCAAGCAGTTTAATCCACAAAATCCAAAATCAATGGCCCTGCGTACGCATTGCCAAACCTCCGGCTGGAGCTTGACCGCTCAGGACCCGTTTAACAATGTGACTCGCACCTGCATGGAGGCGATGGCTGCCGCGTTGGGCCATACCCAATCGCTGCACACCAATTCACTGGACGAAGCCATTGCCCTGCCCACCGATTTTTCGGCCCGGATTGCCCGCAACACCCAGCTATTTCTGCAAAACGAAACCAGTATTTGCAACGTGGTAGACCCCTGGGGCGGCTCCTATTACGTGGAATATCTCACCGATGCCCTGGTCCGCCGGGCCTGGGACCACATTCAGGAAATTGACTCGCTGGGGGGGATGGCCAAGGCAATTGGCACCGGCCTGCCCAAAATGCGCATCGAAGAGGCCGCCGCCCGCCGCCAGGCCCGCATTGATTCCGGGCAGGAAATCATTGTCGGTCTGAACAAATACCGGCTCAGTCGCGAAGACCCCCTCGATGTGCTGGAGGTTGACAATACCGTTGTACGCCAGGCCCAACTCAAACGGCTGGCCGAACTGCGCCGTAACCGGGACCAGGCCAAAACCAAAGCCGCCCTGAACGCCCTGACCCACTGTGCCGAAACCGGCGAAGGCAATTTACTGGAGCTATCCGTTGAGGCGGCTCGGACAAGAGCCAGCCTGGGAGAAATTTCTTACGCCATGGAAAAAGTATTTGGACGACACAAAGCCGTTATCAAATCGATTGGTGGTGTTTACAGCAGTGAATTTGGTCAGCAGAATGATATTGCCGCTGTGCGTCGCCTGACCGAAGAGTTTGAACTGCTCGAAGGGCGGCGGCCCCGCATTATGATTGCCAAAATTGGCCAGGACGGCCACGACCGGGGAGCCAAAGTCATCGCCACCGCCTTTGCCGACCTGGGCTTTGATGTTGACGTTGGGCCACTGTTCCAGACCACCGAAGAAACGGCCCGCCAGGCCATTGAAAACGACGTGCATATTATCGGTATGAGTTCGTTGGCCGGAGGGCACAAAACTTTGCTCCCGGAACTAATCCAGGAATTGAAAAAGTTGGGTCGAGATGATATTATGGTTGTTCTGGGCGGGGTGATACCGACTCAGGATTACGATTATCTATACGAAAACGGCGCCTCCGCTATTTTCGGGCCGGGGACAGTAATCCCTGAGGCCGCCCAACATATTCTCAAAGAATTGACAGAACGGCTATACGGTGAAGAAGAATCTGACACAATCGAGTAACAACGGCGTTACATAATGAATCAGCAATCATACAAACCTGATTGGTCTCCAACTGAAGACAACGACAAGTTTGCCGCCCGTATCTTAAAGGGTGAATCGGCCTCTGCCTCCAGTCGCTCAACCGCACCCCCCCGCCGCCGGCGGGTTCGGCTGTCAATAGACGATTATGTGCAGGGCGTGCTAAACCAGGATCGCGCCACCCTGGCCCGAACCATCACCCTGGTGGAAAGTAATTCACCGGCCCACATGAAAATGGCCCAGGAGGTGCTCCAGGCGTTGATGCCCTATACCGGCGACTCAATCCGGGTGGGGATTACCGGCGTGCCGGGCGTGGGCAAAAGCACGTTCATTGATACGTTAGGCGCAATGCTGTGCGAGCAGGATTACAAGGTTGCCGTACTGGCAGTGGACCCCAGCAGCAGCGTAACCGGCGGCAGTATTCTGGGCGATAAAACCCGAATGCCTACCCTGGCTCGTCACGCCAACTCTTTTATTCGCCCCTCTCCCACTGGAGGGATGTTGGGCGGTGTCACCCGCAAAAGCCGGGAAACAGCGCTGGTCTGTGAGGCAGCCGGGTTCAACGTCATCCTGGTGGAAACAGTGGGCGTGGGGCAAAGTGAAATCGCAGTCCGCTCTATGGTTGATTTTTTTCTACTGTTGATGCTGACCGGCGCCGGCGACGAACTGCAAGGTATCAAAAAAGGCACCATCGAGCTGGCCAATGCCCTGCTGTTTACCAAAGCCGATGGGGACAACATCCCCAATGCCCGCGCCGCCCGGACCGAGTACGCCAGGGTGGTTCACTACCTCACCCCTGTTATCGAGGGCTGGACACCGCGGGTCCTCACCTGCTCTTCTCTGACCGGTGAAGGTATCCCCCAAATTTGGGAGGTTATTGATACGTTTCGCCAGCAGACTGTCGCCTCCGGTATTTTTGAAGCCCAACGCCAGGCCCAAACACTGGATTGGATGCGAGCCATTGTCGAAGAACATCTTTACGCACTCTTTTTTGAAAACCCCAACGTGCAGGCGGTGCTGCCTCAAATTGAACAGGCCGTAGCCAACGGCGAAATGCCGCCTACTGTCGCTGCCCAGGCACTACTGAAAAAATTTAGCACAGGCTCCGGCTCCCCCTCGACATCAGAATGACAATCCACCAGCCCCTTCGACACACGCCGAGGCGTCGTCAAGGGGAGAATACCTAAAAATATCAGGACGAGATGCAAATGACAACCAAAATTAACCATATCGCCATTGTTGTTGAAGATATTGACCAGGCCCTGACCGTGTACCGGGATGCCATTGGCCTGCCGGTAGAAAAAATCAGCGAAGAGCCGGCAGAAGCCGTCAAGGTGGCCTACCTGCCCACCGCCGGCGGCGAAGTCGAGCTGATTCAGCCGACGACTGCCGATTCCGGTGTGGCTAAATTCCTGGCCAAAAAGGGAGAAGGGCTGCACCACCTTTGCCTCGAAGTGGACAGCATCGAAGAGACGACGCGTCGGATGAGCGACCAGGGGATGCAGGTGTTGGGCGAAGTCCGCACCAACCAGCGAGGTGATCGCTATATTTTTGTCCATCCCAAATCTGCCCACGGTGTTCTGATCGAACTGTACGAACCGGCAGGGAAATGACCAAAGAGACTATCCTGATTGTGGATGACGAACCGAATATCATCGAGTTGGGCCGGCTTTATCTGGAAAATGAAGGTTATCAGGTAAAAGCCGCCGTTGACGGACTGGAAGCAATGGATAAGTTCCACCATTTGCAGCCGAGTCTCATTGTGCTGGATTTGATGCTGCCGGAGCTGGATGGTTGGGAAGTCTGCAAAAAAATCAGAGGGGTCAGTAACGTGCCCATCATTATGTTGACGGCCCGCACCGACGACATAGACAAAATTGTGGGGCTTGAGCTGGGGGCAGACGACTATATGACCAAGCCTTACAACCCCCGCGAACTGGTGGCCAGGGTCAAAGCTGTTTTGCGGCGAGGTACGCCGCCACCACCCAGCCAACAAAAAATCACCCTGCACGCCGGCCCCCTGCACCTCGACCCCGCCCGCCGGGAAGCCCGTCTGGACGATACCCCCCTGGAACTGCGCACCAAAGAGTTCGACCTGCTGCAAGCCTTTATGGAACATCAGGGGATGGCCCTCAGCCGGGAAAAGTTACTGGAGCTGGCCTGGGGCTTTGAATTTTATGGTGAAACCCGCACCGTGGATGTCCACGTCGCCCATCTGCGCGATAAACTCAAATCCAGCGACCGAGTCAACATTGAAACGGTGTGGGGGGTCGGGTATAAATTGGTGACAGATAGATGAGCCTGCGCACTCGGCTGATTATCTCTTACGTGTTTGTGATTGCCGTTGCCCTGCTCCTCGCCTTTTTGACCCTGCTGCTTGTCGCTCGCCCCATCCAAAACCGGCTGGCAACAACCCGACTGGCCGCCCAAAGCCGGCTGTTTGCGACCCGGCTGGAACGAATATCGTACCGCCCGGCAGAGTTGCAAACCCTGTTTGACCAATTTTTCGGGCCGGGCGACCGATTGGGAGACGTCCGGCTGCTGGTGCTGGATTCCCAATTTACCGTCCTGGCCGATTCCGACGGTGAACTGCCGGGACAGTCCCTCCGCCTGCCCGGTAACACGCCCGGCAGCCCTCCGACCAATACCGGCCTCCTCATTGGCCCCAACGGTGACCGGTTTAATTATGCCGCCCACCAAATTATCCTGGGCGGCGGCCGAGACCCGGCTTACGTGGCGGCCATTTCGCCCCGCGTTTCTGTGTTTTCCGGTGTGGTGCGCGATCTGAGTCGGGGATTTCTGGCCGCGGGTGTCGTCGCCTTGCTGATAGCGCTGCTGCTGGGCATTTTTATTGCTCGCTCCTTTGCCAAACCGCTGCAACGCATCGCAGCCGCAGCCGGGGCGGTCTCTGCCGGTAATTACGAACAGCGGGTGCCGGAAGCCGGTCCCCCCGAGATTCGGCGGGTATCAGCCAGTTTCAACCTGATGGTCTCACAGGTGCAGCGCGGTCAGCAAACAATGCGGGATTTCGTGTCAAATGTATCCCACGAACTAAAAACCCCCCTCACCTCTATTCAGGGATTTTCCCAGGCAATTATGGAAGAGGCCGCCGGCGATGAGCACAGCCGGCGCCGGGCGGCTGGTATCATTCATCAAGAGGCCACCCGCATGGGCCGGCTGGTGGAAGAACTGCTCGACCTGGCCCGGCTGGATTCCGGACAGATCGTGATGCAAAAGTCGCCACTGGATTTAAGCTCCATCTTAAACGCCACGGTTGACCGTTTGTTGCCGCAAGCCGCAGACAAACAAATCACATTCGCCAGAAACTGGTCCGATTTACCGCCGGTTCCAGGCGATGGTGACCGGCTGGCCCAGGTGTTCACCAACCTGCTGAACAATGCCATTCACCACACGCCGCCTCAGGGGAAAATCACGATCAGCGCCCAACCGTTCGAAAACCTGCCCCAGCCCCGCTCTTTCGCCCCGGCGCAGGTGCGGCCTGATGCCGCTACCGTTGCGTCAGTGCGAGGTCATTTCATCGGCATCAGTGTGGCTGATACCGGGCCAGGTATTCCCCAGGCTGACCTGGGCCGCATTTTTGAAAGATTTTATCAGGTGGATAAGAGCCGGCGGCGAAAATATGGAGCGGGGCTGGGGTTAGCCATCTCCAAAGAAATCATCGAAGCCCACGGCGGCTATCTCCGGGCCGAAAGCGTGGAAGGGGTGGGCACTAAATTTACAGTGCTACTGCCCGTGACAAACACCCTGACTTAAAAACAACCGCATCGAGGTGAATTCAGTTCGAGGCTGGTGCTTCCAGTAGACCGCCGTAGATGCCCGGCGTCGAATCCGGAATCTCGATGGCGCCCACAGTACGGGCATAGAACTCAACCGGCCCCACCCCGCCGATGATGGCGTAGGCATAGCCCTGGGCTGCCATCCCGTGCAGGCAAGCCAGCAACAGAGCCTTGCCGATGCCCCGTCCCCGATGGCTGGGGCTGACTCCGGTGGGACCGAAAAAATTGCGGCAGGTGGCATCGTGGCAGGCAAAGCCGACCACCTGCCCCGCCTCGACGGCAATGAAGCAGGAAACCGGCTGGCGGGCAAAGGCCACGGTACACTCGCCCAGCCAATGAGCCTCAAAATTATCAGCCACCCATTTCAGCACAAATTCCCGCTCGGCAGGCATTGCCCGGCGAACAGCCACGCCCGCGGCCTGCTGTTCAGCCAACGCCGGCGACAGCGGGGGTAGTTCATACAGTTTAACCAGCATATCAGCCATAGCAAACTCCCAAAAAATCAGTCATCGTACGCCCGGCGCATCGTTTCCAGCCGGGTCAGGCTGTCCGGCAGGCCGCCGGGCCGGTTGCGGGCCAGCCAGATGTGGCGATATTCTGCCAGCAGCCGGTCGGCCTCCGCCGCCAAAGCCGGGCGCAGTTCCGCTTGCCCCAGCGCCCACAAACCGCGACGGCAGGCGTGCCGCAGAGCCGCAATCACCCAGCTAAATTCGGCCCGCAGCAAATCGGACTCAGCGCCAAATGGTATCGTTTCGATGGGGGGCAATTGGTCCAGCCAGTCCAAAGTACGCTGTAGGCCGGCAGCCTCCAAACCGGTCATCGCCCGGATGTCGTTTGGCGCTTTCTGCAAAATCCAAAACAGGGCCGAACCGTTAAAAATTTCCACACCCGGCTGAAGATAGGCATTGCCCAAATCATAAGCCAGTTGACCAGCCACGCCGCCGGCATCATCAAAAGCAAAAAGGCTGGTCAGACGGGCGGCATCCTGCTGCTGATTGGCCTCATAGCTCCAGGCCAGAGCCGCACCCGCAGCAAAACCCAGATAGCTGACCGGCAATGGCTGCCAGTGACCATTATCTCCCCAATCGGTGATGAGATAACCGCTGGCGCCGTGGGCCAGGCCGCTCCGGGCCGCCTCAGCCAGATTGGCCAGGGCATTGTCGGTGCGGCCGGCCAGGCTGTTCCAGCTTGAGGTGCCGGCGCAGACGTAAAACGGAATTCCGGCCGCAGCCAGCCTGGCGGTGTGGTCCGCAAAGGGATGACCAGCCTCGTAGCCCCACTCCATTGCAATAACATCGCGGGGCAGTTCCGGCACCAGTTCCGGGTAGTTCATAATGATGTCGGCCCAAAACTGCATGGTACGTCCCCGGGCCTTCACTTCCCGATAAATGTCAAGCAAAAAATCGAGATAAACTCGCCCCTTGCCCCGCGCCGCGACCGCGGCCTGGCTGCGGCCCCGGCCCAAATCCACGGTTTCGTCGCAGCCAACATTGAACTGGCGACTGGTAAAATGAGGCAGCAACTCACCAAGCAGGCCGCGCACCAGATTCAGGCTGCCGGGGTCGCCGGGGCAAAGCGTGAACGGCTCATCAAAGTAGCCCCACTCCGCGCTGCCGGTATCGCAGCCGCGGGGACATTCGGCCAGGGGGCGGTAGCGGTCGTGAACCAGCCAGCGGCGCATATGGCCAAACGTATTTTGATTGGGCACCAGCTCGATGAAACGCGCCCGGCAACAGGCATCGAGAGCCAGAATTTCCTCGCCGGTCAGGGGCGAAGCCTCGGCCCAAACCTCGGGATGATTTTGATAGGCAAAGGTGTGCTCGGTGTAAAGCTGAATTTGGTTGATTTTCCAGCCGGCGAGCCTATCAACCAACGCGTACAGGGTTTCCATCGTTGGCACTTTGTCGCGGCTGATATCGAGCATCACCCCCCGGTGGGCAAAGTCGGGCCAATCCACAATGGTCAGGCATGGCAAATGGGCTTGATACTGTTGGATGAGTTGCCGCAGCGTTTGGGCGGCATAAAACAGTCCGGCAGAATCGGCTGCGGCAGCCACCATGCCGGTCGGGGTGATGTCGAGCCGGTAGCCCTGCGGCTGGAAATCCGCGTCGGGAGTCAGGCTGAGGGTCAGGCCGATTTTGGTGGCATGGTCAAGCTGACCGGCGGCAATTTGCCAGTGACGGTTGGCGCAGGTTTGTAACGCCTCTTGTAGTTGCTGGGCAGTGAACAGCATCTCGGCCGGGGCCGGGCCATCGAGCAGAATCAAGGCATCGGCGGGCAGGTCAAGTTGGCCGGCGTGATGGGTCAACCGGCGGGGCAGCGGCAAGAGTAGAATTGAAGCGGTCATTGGTCAGTTTCCAAATTGATAGCAAGCTCACCCTGAGCTTGTCGAAGGGTGAGGCACGGAATTACGGGGACGGCGCAATGAATGCCCGGTAAAGCCGTTGGGTGTGGCCCAGCGGGTCTTGATAAAACGTTTCGGGCGAAATATCGAGTGTCACCGTGCGGCGGGCCGGCTGCACCTGCGGATTACCTGCGGCAAATTTTTTGATGACGTCGGCGTGCGGTTTGAGCGAGCCGTCGGGCCGCACCAGCCCAAAAAATCGCTCGTGGATGGCCTCATCGCAGGGCGGACGGTCGTACAGATCGGGGGTATAATCGGCAAAGCACCACAGGGCCGCGCCGGTAGCGCCGACGTCGAGCAGATTGGGCAACACCTGGGCCAGATAGTCGGCATAGGCTTCCTCCGAAGCCATAAACTGGCGGCGAAGTTGGCCAAAGGCGGGCCAGACCCACTCGGTGGAGGGTTGGCCGGGCGGCACGGTGCAGGCGCCGAACTCTTCCATGAAGGTGGGTTTACCGGACAGGGCGGTGGTGAGCGCGGCCAGAAACGGCACAAACTGCGGGTCGAGCGGGTCTGTGGCCCAATCGGCGTACATCGGATAGCCGTGCATCACGGCCCAATCCACTTCGGCAAAAATATCGTTGACGCGCAGGCCGTTGTCGGTAATCAGGCTTTCGATGTGCAGGCCACAGATAACCGGGTGATGGGGATCGAGGCGGCGCACCAGCGAGGCCAGCCGGTTGGCCCAGGCTCGGCCCGTGGGCGCGTCGGGCGGCACTGCGAACAAATCCGGCTCGTTGCCCAAATTCCACACGCCAATAGCGGGATGATCCTTAAAACGGCTGACCACGGTTTCCAGCAGCAGTTCCGCCGCGGTCAGGGCCACCGGGTCGGTGTAGGGGTTGGTATAGCCGCAGTTTACCTCTTTGCCGCCGCTGACAACCTGCCGGGCCTGAGGCGGCATCGGCTGGTCAGGGCGCAGCATCCAGCCCGGAGCCCAGTTGGGACCGCTCATGTGCCCAACAAAAAAGGTCACGTCGAGTTGCAGGCCGGTGTCGGCGGCAATATCGCACACGGTCTCCAGATGGGCCAGCGCCTCGGCATTGACCACATCGGGGCTGGGCTGCCAATCTTCCCACAGCAGAAAAATCCGCACCAGAGAGATGCCGACCTCCCGCATCAAGGCGAATTCGTCGCGCACTTCGGCGGCGTCAAAATTGGGCCACCAATACATTGCCTTGCGGCGGGGCCAGTAGTTCATTCCGAGAATAAAATTGTTTGGGTTCATAGGCCTGTTCATTTGTTTGTTGGGTTGTTGGTTTATCGCTCAGAGTATAGCACGCCGATCAATTTGTGACCAGTTGTCAGGGTTTGAGTATCAGCGGCAGGTAGACGCGGGCCAGTTCCGACACGTAGCTCAATTGCAGGGTGGCGCTGACGGGGTCGACCTCGGGGTCGACCTCGCCGGTGGCGGTGATAGTCAGCACAGCAGAATTAACCCCGTAGGTTGAAGGGCGGGTGGCGGTCAGCGTGAGAGTGGCGGGGCTGAGGCTGGTCACGGTGCCGGAGAAGGGGGCAACCGTGAGCCACGCATCGGCGGCAGAAATCGAGGCGGTCCAGGTGAGCGGAGTGCTGCTGCCGGTGGATAATCGCATCGTCCGGCTGATGATTGGGACGGAGGCATCATCAAACAGAAATGCCAAAGATGATGGGGTCAATGTGAACCCCGGGGGGGCGGGCAGAGGCCCTTCAAATTGCCAGGCCAACAGTCGGGTATCGCCGTCGAAAACTACCACGCCCAGTTCAGCGGTGGTCAGGCCGGCGGTGGCAACGGGCGGGGAGTGCCAGGCCGCGCCGGGGGTCTGGGTGGGAAGAGTGGTGTCAAACAGAATGGCGTTGTCGCTGCGACGCACCAGCACGACACGCACGTCGGTCAGAGGCCGGGTGGCGGTCAGGTGCAGGTTCGTCTGCCCGGCGGACTGGGTCAAGTGGAGGGCGATGTCGGCGTTGGCCCAGGTCAAATCGCCCAGCCCGGCGACGGGATACCACCGTTCAGTCCAGCTCAGGCTCTGACCCGCCTCGAGGCGGCGGCGGTCGGCATCAGCAAAAGTGGCCCCGGCCCCGCCGTGAATTTCCACATACGCCGAGCCGTCATCGGTGTAATTGCTGGGGTCGATGGCTTTGTGCCAGCCAAAGGCAAAAAATTTGGCGCCCCAGGCAAGCCGGCTGTCGTAGGTGCGCACCACGCCTTCGTCGTAGCCGGTATCATACACGGCCTGAAAATCGCCGGCAGCCTGTGGCCGCTGGAAAAAACCGTACCACTCATTCCAGTTACCCAGAATACTCCAGTCGACGCCGTTGTAAAGCGGCCAATCCACCGCAGCCCAGTCGCCCGGCAGGCGGGGGTCGCCGCTGGAGTGCAGCGTGACCTGGTCGGTTGGCATAATGATGTGCAGATTGGCCGAGGGGCTGTTGGCCGGGCCGGGCGCCAGCATCCCGTTCAGCCAAAACTGAAAATCAATGGGGACCGCGGTGGGGTTTTCGATGATGGGTGTTACCTGAAAATAAGCGGCGTTATCGGGCAGGGTGATCTCGATGCTGGCCCGCAGGCGGTTGGCAGCGGTGGTATCCCGCACCGAAACCTGCACGCCGGTGGGGGTGTCGGTAATCCGGTACAGCCAGGGGATGCCCCACTCGTAGCCGTGCTCCTCGACGGGCAGGCACCACTCCAGGCCACCGGCAGCCAGCCAGCCGCCCATCTCCGGCGGTCCCCACGGGCTGGGTTTCAGCACAGGATTCTGGTAAAAGATATTATGCCCGGTGCTTTTGTCGATGACCTGATAGATGCGCCCGCCCAACTCCGGCAAAATCGTCAGCCGCAGAAAGTTGTTCTCCAGCGTCAGCAACGTGAACGAACGGTTATGCGTGGCTGAGCCGGAAACCCAGACGGTTTTATCGTAATACATATTGTAAGTGGGGCTGTAATGGGTTTCAGTGAGGATACTATAAGCCGGAATGGCGATAGTACTGGTGGCGACGGTTGTTTCACCGCCGGTCTGTTTAAGGGGCGTGAAGGCCAGCGTGGGGGGAGGCGCTCTCAGGGTCAGCCACATCGTCAGCCCCAGCAGCCCGGCTATGATTAAACTGGCGGCGACTTGAGTCACGCCGCGAAGAGTAGGCATAGTGCTGCATTTCTCCCAAAATAGAGATTAGTGATGGAGATTAGAGATTCGGCCAATCTCCTATCCCTAATCTCCAATCTCTTCCCGTATTAATTCTAGCCGAACTCACGAATTTTTGCGAGTCATTTGACGATCATTCAAAAACTTAAGTTGATGATACAGCATTTCCAGGCGAGGCACGTCCAATTTGGCCTGCTGAGCCAGGCGCAACGGCTGCCCGTAAATGGCTTCGATTTCCAGAGAACGTCCGGCGTCAAAATCCAGCTTCATACTGGGCTGGTAGGGTTTCATCTGTTCGGTGGCGCTGACCATATCGTCGATGAACGTGGGGGGAATATGGCGATTGTGGACTGCGGCGGCCGCGGCCAGTGTCTCTTCCATCAAAGCCACCGAGATGGCCCGGGTTGGGGGGCGGGTAATCATCTCGACGGTGGAGGCGTTTAGCACCACCGACAGGCCGTTGAAAGGGATGTTCCACACCAGTTTTTTCCAGCGGGCTTCCAGCAGGTCCGGGGTCAGGGCAATGGGGATGGCGGCCCGCTCAAAATCGGCCTGCAAGCGAGCCAGCCGGTCGGTGAGGCCGCCGGGCTGCTGGTCGGCGGTATATTCGCCCAGGGTGATGCGCCCATAATCCAGATGATGAATGTGGCCCGGCCTTACTTTGTTGGAGCAGATAAAGCACAGGCCACCGACTACTTTATCCGGGCCGACGATTTCGGCGGCGGCTTCATCAACGCCCAGACCATTTTGCAGCACCACCACCAAACCGCCATCCCTGGTGGGCGGGGGCAGCAGTTTGGGCAATAAATGGTTGTGAGTTGCTTTCAAGGCAACCACGGTGACGTCGCAGGCAGGCAGGTCGTCGGCGTTTTGATAAGCGTTAACCTGCGGCAGTTCAAAATCGCCATTCACCGATTCGATACGCAGACCGTGCCGGCGGACGTGGTCGCAGTCGCTGTTCAGCAAAAAGTGAACATCGGCGCCGGCTTGTTGCAAGCGAGCGCCATAGTAGCCGCCCAAGGCACCGGTGCCAATGACGGCCCAGGTTGTGAAGTTCATCAGTTCTCCTCCGTTAAAAAGGTATATCCGCTCCGGCGCATTATACCATCAGGCGGGGGCAAATCGAAAATAAAAAAACATCGGGGTAATTACCCCGATGTTTTTTGGTGAAGCAGGTTTTATGATTTTGATTCGACGTTAATCGTAACTGACCGGACCAACCAGGTCTTCGCCGCCTGGCACGGCCTGTCGGCCAAACGTAAAGGTGGCATAAGCATCGCCGTCCAGATACGTTTTTATGGTTAAATCGGTACCATCAATCCAGAGGCGGTACATCCCTGCACTGAGACCGGCAAAGTCACAGGTGCCGGGACCTTTACTACCGGTGAAGCACTTGGCCTGATACCCTCTACCTTCACTTTCTATCATCACCCATAAACCGGATGCCGGAGTTTGGACCAAAATATTGGACCACGCCCCGATATTTTCGCCCGGTTTGCTGGGATTGCTCCAGTCAGCCAGGACCCAGCCATCGGGAGAAGCATACGTTGGGCCACTGAAGCCTAAGCCCTCGTGGAACTCAACTTCAATCCGCTGCCCAGCCTCAACCTGAACTTGTACCTTGTTAGAAGGCGTTTCAGGGTCGTCAATCCACACGTCGTAAGAACCGGGTGGAATGTGTTGGAAGGCAAACCGAAACTTGTCGACCCCAAACTCAGGGACCAGGCCAAGCTCACCTTTTACTTCATAGTCCCCACTGCGAAGCCTCACGGTTCGCGCCTCTGTTTTATCTTCGGTACTCACAATCAAGGTTGTGATTGCATTCGGGTCGGGAAAGGCGGGGAAGGCCTCTCCTACCCAGCTGGCTCCACCATTTACTACAACCTCAATTGGCTGACTGGCAAGTGGTAAATCCGGTGACAGCGCTTCGGCCTGATAGTCGGGCGCGGCCGGCACCTCTCCGGCATCAGCGGGTTCAGGTGGCGGGGGGTGAGGAAAGTCATCGTAAACGTCGTCGTGGTAAGGTTTAACCGGAGGTACGGCGGGAGGCGGGTTGGGAGGCGGTTGATGATAAGCCGGCGGTTGGGGATAGGCCGGAGCCTGATTGTGACCGGGAATCAACAACCGTTGTCCCACCCAGATAAAACCGGGATTGTTAAGATTATTGGCGTGCATCACGCTGACGTAATCAACGCCGTAACGCTGGGCAATGCTGCTCAACGTTTCGCCGCGCGCCACTTTGTGGTAAAAACCACCGGACGGGGCCGGTTGGTAATTTGGATAGCCGGACGGCGGGGTGTAGCGGGAACCACTCGGCACGCAAATTTGCTGGCCAACGTAAACCATATCCTGATTGTAAAGCTGGTTTTGCGACAGCAGAACTTGCAGCGGCACACCATACCGGTAGGCAATTGCGGTCAGGGTCTCACCGGCGGTTACAGTATGATGACTACCGCATCCGGCGTAATTCGGCCCCGACGGCGGGGCAAAACCGCCTGTGGGTATCTGTAACGGCTGACCGGCGTAAATCCGGTCCGGGTTGACCAGGCCATTTGCCCGCATAATCACCTCGACCGGCACATTATACTGGGCCGCAATGCTGTACAGGCTTTCGCCAAAGCCAACATAATGGATAACCGGGCCGCCCTGCAACTCCGGCGCTGCACCGGCAGACCCAACAGCCACCACAAACAGGGCCATCACCAGAACCGTCACTATCAATATCTGTTTCATACGAACCTCCTTGCCCCAAGATGTTGGGGTTTATGAGTTTGTGTCCACAATATCTCGCTGACACGCGTACCTTAAGACACTATACATAATAACTCACTACTTAGAATATGTCAAGTAGATTGCTATTTTTGAGACACTCCAAAATTTTGTCGAATGACGAGTGAGAGGTTGCGATTTGGGCTACGTAATTTGAGATGTGCGTTTATCCGCAGCCATATCTTAACCCCGAACCCTTACCTCTTTGTGTGAGGCATAGGGTCGGAACCGTAGAGGGTCAGGCCAAAAATATCGAGCATCCGCAGGATGTCGTCAATTTCAGCCGGGGTCAGGCGGTGCTGCCAATCGGTGAGGGGGTCTTTTTGTTTGATGACCGCGCTATCGGGCCGGGCCACCATCGTAATGCGGTTGATGGCCCGCCGGGTGAACCAACTCTGGCGAATACCCAGTCCGGTCAATACCCGGTTGGCCTCTGCTGCCGGATTGCGGTACAGATTTTCATAGGTACAGAAAATCCAGTTATGGGCAGCCATTTGCCGCAGAGGGATTAAATTCTCGATGCACCGCCGCGGCGTGCTGCTGTATCGGCGTTTTGGCGGCCAAAATCACATCAACAAACGGCTCAAGATAATCAGCAACCAACACCGGCTGGGCCAAAAAATCATCAAGATGAGCCTCCCAGCCCAGTTTTACCCGCGACAATACCACGGCTGCCGGATGGCGAGTGGTAAAAACAATTTTGGGGTGAAATGTACGGTCGAGCCAGCCGAGCATCAGATTGGCCCGAATCGTTTTGACCAGCCGCCGCCAGGCCCACCACCGTTTTCCCTGCCGGTTGATCCAGTCATTATCAACCTGACCGGCCAGCACCGGAGCCACAATCTCCGTCCAGCGCGGATAGTCGCCCTCCGGCCGGGCATAGGCAAACAGGGGCAGGCCGCGCACCGGCGGCACGCGGCGGGGGTCAAACGGCTCGAACAGAATCCGCACGTTGGGGTTGGCGGCGATGATGTTGCCCAGCCAGGTGGTACCGCTGCGACCGGAGCCGGCCAAAATAATTGTATCACGCATGGCCGTTTGAACTTGCCTCTCCCAAATGAGCCTCAATTTCGTCAATCATCCGATTCAGGTCGAAACGGGCCAAGACCGCGGCCCGGCCCTGCTGCGCCAGCCTCACCCGCAAATCAGGAGCAAGGGCCAATTCTTTCACGCGCCGGGCCAGCGCGGCGGCATCATCCGGCGGAAAGGTCAGGCCGGTTTCCCCTTCGACCACCAGCTCCCCGGTGCCGCCGGTCAGGGTACTGACAATGGTCATTTCTGTGGCCATCGCCTCCTGCGTCATGCGGGCCAGCGGCTCTTCCCAGATTGAGGGAAAAATCAGCACGTGATGCTGTTGCAGCAGGTTCGGCATCTGTTCCCGGGGAATACGCCCTGCAAAGTGTATTCGCGCCTGCAAGCCGGCCTGCTCCACCCGCTGCCGCAGTTGGGCTTCGTAATCGGGATGGCCGCCCCCGGCAATCGTCAGGCTGATGTGAGCCAGCGCCGGGTCCTGGGCCAGCAAAGCCATCGCCTCGACCGCGGTATGCACACCTTTGTGGTCAACCAGGCTGCCGGCATAAAGTAGTTTCAACTCGTCAGTTGGTCGGGTGTCGTTAGCCGGCGGTATAAACAAATCCGTTTCGACCCCGTTATAGACCACGGCCATATTTTCCGGGGGAATGTTTGCGTTGACGGCCAAATCTTTTTTGACGGCGTTGCTGACGCACAACACTCGTTCAAAGTTGAGCGGAAATTGCTCTTTTTCCCGTCGAATCATTCGCACCGACCAGGGGGCCAGTAGCTGCTTGACTGTATTCAACAGCGAATTTTGCGCCGGGTCCTGCCAGAAGGCGGTGTGCGGGTCTATGGCGTGGGGCCAGTCGTTGGCGACATAGTAGACCACCCGGCCCGGACAAAGCTGCTCCGCCTGCCAGGCGATGCCAGGCGTCAAATTCCACATCACGTGGATAAAAATCACATCCGGCGCAAAGGCGGCAATGGTTTGCCGGACGTGGGCCAGGTTTTGCCGCAACCGGCTTTTGTGTTCCCAAAAATCACGCAGACGATAATGGTACAAATCACTCTCCAGCCAAAGTCGGCGCCCCACCCCCGTTTCCGACGCGGGCGCGTCGATACCGTGCGTGCTGGTCAGTACGTGGGTGGTGTGGCCCCGCGCTTGCAGCCGGACGTTAATGTCATGGACCAGTTGTTCCCAACCGCCCACGACGTGAGGCGGATAAAAGGCAGAAATAAATAAAATTCGCATAAGATTCGTTGGTTCGTTGGTTAGTTAGTTAGTTGGTTGGTTGACGCGGGATAAACGCGCCGGCCGTGGCTTTGAGCAGAGTCAGCCCGGTTTGGCGCGTCAGCCCCACCCGGACATCGGCGGCGATGGCCCGCAGCAGGAATCGCCGGGCCGTTGACATTTGCCGTGCCCCGTAACTGAGCCGCCCCAACGCCAGATTCGCCTGGGCCAGGGCCGATTGCCGGTACGAGGCCAGCCGGTCATCAGCCAGCACCTGGTTTAAGACATAGAACAATAAGGCTCCGTTTTTGCTGATGTCCAATGTAGAAAAATCACCGCGCGAGCCTTTGGGCTGGTCGCCACACCCCAGCTCGTAAAAGGTGGCAGGGTCTTGCAATAAATCCGGCTCGGTGGCTGCCATTTTTTGCAGACAGGTCACGGCCCGGTCGGTATCGTGATATTGCAGATATTCGATGGCGGTGGTCAGATAGGCCCGGCTGTAAGCCCGGCGTTGTT
>Ga0180430_10002170_pt1 | contig 18060 bp, 26 predicted proteins | sample SS_ome_9_FD_132999 | JGI IMG/M metagenome (GOLD analysis project Ga0180430, IMG submission 132999) | Hypersaline lake sediment archaeal communities from the Salton Sea, California, USA - SS_1_S_2 metaG | ecosystem: Environmental > Aquatic > Non-marine Saline and Alkaline > Hypersaline >... | reverse complement strand
TATCCAAGAATCGGCTGACTACATTATCACTCTCCAGGAATCAAACAACACCCCGCTACCCGTGTCAGCCATTGGCGGCTTCTGGGGCAACGTCGCCAAAGACTCCATGCGCGTCGATCGCAATCAACACGCTGTCATGCTTATCATGGATGCCTACTCAAGAGGATTGATCTAATAAATCCATACCCTTTCCACATCCACAACTTTCAAACTCTCTCTTCTTGATCAACAAGATCTCCCGCTCAATTTCACTCCTACCACTTTTTTTCAATTCACGATCAAAGAAGTCAATCATCCGCTTATTCTCATAAGCGATTCTTAACATTGACCCAATCTTCTCACGATCATATTTCAAAATACTCCCACACTTCTTCATATACTCATCAAGTAATTTCACATAGTAATGCGATGTCGCCTCCCCACGCCCAACCAATTGATTTGACAAACCATCAATAATTTCTTGAACAAATTCATCCTTCCCATGGCCATTTCTTCTTGATCTATCAACCGCCCTCATCAATGTTCGAGTAAACAATCCGTCAAAATCCTCATCGGAGTTATTATTGCAATCACCCTCAATATCCGAACTAATATTGTCTAAATATTCTCGCAAATCTGTCAACTCAATCCCAGCCATCCTCAACCGATGACTAATATATATTTTGTAAGAAGAATGCCGATGTTGATCAATATTTGCCTGATACCGCCCCTCACCAATCTCTTTCTTTTCTACTTCATCGGCCCAAATTTTGCCTTCTTTTTTGTACTCAAATGTAAATCGCATTTCAATTTATTAATACTCGTTTTATCATATTTTTAACCACTTCTCCCACATCAAAATCTGGCAAATCATTCACACTCGCCCAAATCCATTCTTCGTTTTCACTATCCAACACAACCTCTTCGGACTCAACTTCGCCCTGATAGAATATTATCAAGGAATACCCCTGATCCCGCTCAAAAGTAACAACATCAAGCAGTTCCACACCCTCCATATCTATTCCGGTCTCCTCTTTTACTTCCCTCACAAAACCCTCCAAAGGCTGTTCGCCCTTTTCCAATCTCCCGCCAGGCAAGCTCCATTTACCAGGACTCTCTTTAGAATCACTCGGTCGCTTTAGTAATAAAACTTTACCATCATATATAATAACCCCTTTCGTGCCCACAAATGCATCGGGCTTAAATCCTATTTTATTCATATCCTCAATTCTTAATCTTAATCTTTGCCTTAATTCTTACTAATCCCATCTCTTCAAAAACCGCTGAATCAAACCGTTAAACCAACTACCATACCGATTGTAGTTTTTTGTTAGTCGATTTACCACCCCGCTCGTCAAGGTATTCGCTTCCACTCGCCGATCAATCTCATCATTCATGTCACGTAAAAATTTATCCATCTTCAGCAATCCCTTCTCAAGCCTGGAATCACTCTTGGCTTTAAAATCTGCAAATTTATACTCCAGAATGTCTTTTTTAAATATTTTTGAATCCCAAAATTGTAGCGGCCAAGCCATTAAATACTTTTGCGACAATCCAATTCTGCCCTCCTTCTCCAACCGACGCACACTGACATATATATAGGTTGAAAACAACACCCGCAAATGCCGAAAAGCCGCCGCCCGTTCCACAAATTCATGATCCTCCGCCAACTTAATTTCCTCATCAAATCCCCCCGCCCGCTCAAATAGCCGCTTGCTTATCAAAATACAAAACCCCGGCGCTTTGGGTGCATCCGTATATTGCGACAGTTTAAAAAAAGTATTCATGGTGCGATGCAGCACCTCATCCATCAACACATCCGACATTGGCTTCATCGAACAAGTAGCCAAATCCAAAAACCGATCCTGCAACTCAATATAAGAATTAGCCAAGAAATCATCCGGCAAAATCACATCGGCATCGAAGAAATAAAGAAACTCCCCTTGAGCCACCCTTGCCCCGGCGTTTCGTCCCACCGCCGGCATTCCCCCTTTGATAATTTTACAGCCATACTTTTTAGCAATCTTCTTAGTATCATCAGTCGAACCGGCATCCGCAATTATCACTTCGTAGCCTTTAAAATCCTGCTTTTTAATACTCTCCAGTAGCTTGGGCAAGTCCTCCTGCTCATTGAGAGTTGGAACAATTATCGAAATCTTCATGTTACTCACTTAATGACTATCAAATATAATATATCAAAAAACCCCGCACATATTTTGTACGGGGCGCATATTCATAATAAATATACTAATCTGCAAAAGCCAACAGTCCGGGAATAATAAGATTTGCTATTAATTGAACATCAACTATCAAAAATCATAGTTTCAAATAATCTTTCACCATCATATCCGACACCTCTTCCGCTTCAATCCCAGCCTCATCCAGAGCCTGTTTCATATTTCCACCAATCACTCCGGCCACTACTTTATTAACTCCTTTTTCCTGCATCACCGAAGCCACACCAAAACCAGCCCCACCCCCACCCGTACGCATTGGATTGGGCCAAGTTTCAACCAATTTATTATCTTCATAAATCAGATAATACGGTGCGCGTCCACCTTCTTCACTAATTAGCGAACCGGGCTTTTCACCTACGGCAGCAATCGCAATTTTCATTTTTACTCCTTACTAAAAATTAAATCAATTATCACCCCCTGAATATAAGAAAAAACAACCATAACCAAAGTTAAAATTACCACAAATTCCCAACCAAAATAAAAAGCCATAATCGGCAACAAAAACGGTTTAATCGCCCGGCTATACAAAAATGCCGCTATCAAGCCCCGACTAACGCCGCTTCGCTGCATATCCTTCATCATCGGATACCACATATATATCGGCCCGGTAGAAATTATTCCGCCAAGAATGGCAATCGGCCACCGCTTCCAGCCGGAGGATTCCGTCAAATAACGCTTAACCACTTTCGGCTTTACATAATAGTTCAATAAAATCATCACCACCAATACTACTCCAAAAATAGGAATGATTTTTATGAAAATAGACCAGGCGGACAAAAGTGCCGACCCGATTTTCGTGTAATCATAAACGCCGGTAATAAAATATATTACCAACACAATCAGTAAAAAATTCCACCGCTCCGACTCGATCTCTTCTTTGATAATTTTTTGGACTTTGGTCAACATCAAAACACCATATACATAATAAAGCCAATTAAAATCGCCATCACAAAACTAAGCAAATTTCTATAGACCGAAAATTTCACCCCCAAAAACATCGACTCGGCCGGAAACTGCACCACTCCCACCGTCACCCAGGCCACAATAAAAGCGGTTGCTCCCGCCAAACTTACCCCTTGTTGCAATAATTCTCCGCCCAACACATAGCTACTAGTGGGATTGCCGGCCAATAGGCTCCCGGCCAACGAACCAATCGCCGCATCCAGCCAGGGATTAAAGTGAAAAATCTGATTAATCCAGTTTTTATCCACCACATTCATCACCCAACCCGTCAACAATATTACTCCGATCAAAATCGGCAAACTACTAGCCAACGAACGCAAAGATTTTTTTCCGGCCTGTACAAATTCTTTTTTGTTTAAAATCGCCATCGCATCGTTTTCAATAAATAATATAGAAGCAACCAAACAATAAACCACCAAATATTCTTAATCAATAGTATTGTCACCAGAAAAACAATCAATAAGCCAAACCAATCCAATCTTCGATAACCATATCTACCCAATCGATTTGAACCAAAATTCATATTTGATCGCCTTAATCCCATCCGACCACGACTAAATTTTCGATATCCTCTTCTCATTAATAATTTCATAATTTACTAAACTTACAACTTTTACATATAGCGGTACGGCGGCGAGGGCCTAATGCCCTCGCCGCCGTCTACCTACTTACTTATCCAGCTCTTTGATTTCCGCCTCAATATCCTTGATCTCATCTTTAAGCATCTGGATATATTCCTTTTTGGTCGGTTGATATGGTTGCTGATATCCAGCTTGAGCTCCGGCAAAATAACCACCGGCCATTCTGCCCATACCCATACCGCGTCCACGTCCCATTCCTCGGCCAAAGCCACGTCCAACGCCATAAGCGCCACGTCCGCCCTGTCCACAGGGACCCATTCCCCGACCGGTCATCGGACCCATTCCGTTTGGTCCGGTTCCATCCATATTTGGCATAATATCTCCTCAAATATTAAACATATAAATTAGTGGGGAAATTTATTGATTGATCCTAATCGCTTTGCCATCAATCAGACCATCAGCGATCTTTTGGTGAGCTGATGTTAATAAGCGATGAATGGTTGATTTTGACACATCCATTCTTTCCGCCGCTTCCACCATCCCCAAACCTTCCTGATCGCACAACCTGACCGCCTCCATCTCATCCCTGTCAATCACTACCTCTTCCAAAGCGCGCATTGGTACCCCACGGGGCTTGAAGTAGTTTGACTGGGGAGAAAAACGAATTCGGCGAAATTTTCTTGGTCTTCCCATTGATTTAAGTTATTGGATATTTCCCACTACACCCATATAGTATCACATTATGGGATATGTTTCAATACTTTTTTGCCACAAAATATTAACAATACTGTTAATAATTTTCTCACCTTCAATCAAACAACAATTAATTTATATTTTACTTTCGAATCACGGAGAATCACCACCCATGCATTATAAATAGTGGCGGTTTGATTCGACACATGAGAAAGTAACACCTTCAATCAAGCAACAATTAATTTATATTTTACTTTCGAATCACGGAGAATCACCACCCATGCATTATAAATAGTGGCGGTTTGATTCGACACATGAGAAAGTAAAATATAAATTAATCACAACCTCCGACTATCATATGCCCAATGCAATAATGCCTGCCGCTGTTTGCGCCGGCAATCCATATCACCCGGCAGACAATTCTTTTTAATCTGCCCGATGTGTCGCTTCATCGCTTTCCAACGTTTAATCTGTCGCTCATCATCAGTTATTCGCCGACCCATATAATACCGACAATACCACTGAAACCATCCCCGTGGATCCTCTTCGTATATCCACCCCTTCTTTATCCAATGCGATAAAGGCATGGAGGCACTCACCTTGAAATAATTCAAATTATAATCCCGCTTACCCTTAGCAAACTTAGCTTTTATAAACCAATCTGCCGGAAACTCCTCCATACAATCGCGCATATACACCCCGCCAAACACTCCCATCGCCAACATATCCTTGGGGGATAATTCCGGTTTAAAATCAGGATGAAAGTTCTCGCCTACCGGCTCAGTCAGTTCATACTCATATCCCGACTGCATTTTGTCATTCACAATAACTTTACTAGGTTTGCTCATTTGTTTTTTATAAAATCACCCACATACTTAATCATTGATAACACATCCCCAACTTGACCGAAACTATCCCCTCTTTTCCATTTCAATGCCAAATCCACCACATCCCGCCAGCGATCACCAAAATTTTCAATCACCCAACCGGCCGCCTCCTGCTTTGAACCGATTTTCCCTTTCTCCACCGCATACATTATTCGGCAAAGGGTTAAAATCGCATAGGGCTGATACCAGTCACTTTCCAATTTCTTCGGATCAAGCAACATCGGCTCCCAATTATCCTGAAAAATCCGCCTCACTGCCGCCAACACATCATCCACCTCCACCCGCTCAATTACTTCTTTTGGTTCGGGCCCATACAATCCAATGCCCTTTTCTCTAACTGCGTATTTTTCCAACACCCACTCATACCCGTAATCGGCCGCCGGATAAAAAGTTTTTTCATTTAAATATGGCCGAGAATCAAACGGCGGCTCTTCGCTTTTTAACTGCTCCATCGTCACGTATGAACCTTCCAGTTTCTTGCCCCACTCCTCGCCGGAATCAATCAGTTGCTGATGCATCTCGCCCATTCGTTCAACCTGTTCATCACTTAATTTTTCCCTTAGCACCACCATAAAATCAATATCACTATTATCCGGATCAAAATCACCCAACGCCAGGGAACCATGCAGATAAATCCCGACCAGATTATCACCCGTAATATCTTTTATTCCGGCCACCATCTTTTCTAAAACCTGATTGACATCTTCATATTTTGTATAGGCCATAGCACTATCAATATTATTTATAGTAATCGCAGCCAGGAGTGGCCCCTTCGGGGCGCGACTCCTCAATATTAAATCTTAAGTTTTAAACTTTAAGCTTACTGTTTATCTACCGACAAACATAATCACACGGATCAATCCAATTAGCTAAATCGGCCTCATTGCCAACATACCCGGCATACTTTACCGCCTCACCCTTATGAAATCCTAAATGCAAATGTTTCCTCTCTCCATCGGTTTCTTCCGTAAATCCATCTCCCAACCATCCAATATCCTGCCCCACCCCAACTTCATCCCATTCGCTCAATCCGATACTATTTAAATCCAGATGACCATACAGCACCGTAATCGGCTGACCATCCAGCAAACAACTGGTCACCAAGACCCCACCATAACCGCTGACAAACTGCTTCACCAGCACTCGACCGGCACACACCGACCTTACCATTACATCGGTTTCATCACCAAGCACCTCAAAATCCACCCCGGTGTGATATCCCTGAAACCGCTCCGGCTGCACCAGTGAATTCGCTGGCTCTATATATATACCAAACGGCTTCTTGATCTCCCGCTCACCAATCCGGTCCAGCGGAGCCGCCCACTGCGCCACCATATCCACCCCCGGCTCTTCCGAAACATTAGTCAAATCCGGCACCGTCCCATCCTCCGGCACCCCTTCCGGCTCACTGGTTTCATAAATCCGCTCATAATCACCCGGCACACCATTGGTCATCGCCTGATCGTCCACCTGATTGCAACCAACCACTGTCAAAAACAATCCTATTACCAATACATACCCAAAATTTTTCATAATAAATATTTATAAATCATTTATAAATAAATCATATCAAAAAATAAGAGACGCCATCACCTGGCGCCTCAACAAATATTCGGACAACTCGAGAGTTGTCCCTACAGCATCATTTCATTCCGTAGTGGTACCATCAAAATCCTCTTCATTGGCCTCCGCTTCCGCCTTGGTCGCCCGCACAATCCCATCTTTATGATGAGCCGGCGAATAAATTGTGTAGAGCTTCAACTCCTCCGTCTCGGAAACATTCATCACATTATGCTCCGCCCCAGCCGGCACCACAATCGCCGAACCATCTTCCACCATATATTCATTACCGTCAATCAACACCTTCCCCTGCCCCTGTTCAAACCGGAAAAACTGATCATTCTCACCATGCACTTCCATCCCAATATCCTCACCGGGTTTAAGCGACATCAACACCAACTGACTGTGCTTGCCGGTATACAACACCCGACGAAAATCACTGTTGTCCAACGTGTCTTTTTCAATATTAGCGTTAAATCCTTTCATGTTATCTCCTTAATTTATTAATAATCAATCCTATTAACATCTAAATTAATTATAAAATTATTTTTCCTTGATTGTCAAAATCATCACCAACAAACAAAATCCTAGACATTAATATGCATATATTATACATTACTATTACGTGCAATTTTGTACGTTAAAAAATTTTAAGGAGGTGTGCTTTAATGAAAAAAGCACTCATTATTAGTTCAATTTTAGTAATCGTCCTATGTCTAGGCTTATTCGGCTGCGGCTCAGATGGAAATACCATCACCCCCAGCCCCAGTCCCACCGTATCCACCTATGGTAGCCTGGAAGGAGCAGTGGTTGACCAAGATTCCAATAAAATCCCCGGCGCCTTCATTGTCGGAAACCCCTATTCAACCACCTCCAGTCAAATCACTACTTACGCCTTCACCCAAACAGCCGACGAACTGGGCAATTACGAAATCGATGAAATCTACCCGGGAACTTATGAAGTCTGGGGATGGCCAACCCAAGCCCAATTTGGAGAAGAACCGGACAACCCATTGTTTAAATTCTTAGTGACAATTACCGCCGGTCAATCCACCAATCAAATCCTACGATACGGACAATACTTCATAGAAAATCCAACTGAAGGATATGGGAACATAAAAGGCAAAGCATTTGAAAACGGCTCAACAGCTGCTGGCACCTATTGCATCGCATATAGAATATTTGAACAAAACGGCATAGAGGTAAAAGTTTACTTTTATTTAGGTGAATTGCACAATTTAGCTACTCACGAATTAGTCGAAAACCAAACAAACTTTTACCCAGCAGAAGCAGGATCTCAGGGTATTTATGAAATTAAAAATGTTCCAGTTGGTCCTGTCGGACTAGATGTATGGAAAAGTATCGCTGACCACGAAGAAAACTATCTCAACCCCAAAGCTTCATATAAATTCGATGTTGTTGACAGCTACACAATCTGGCAAGATGTCCAGTACGGCAACATGGGAGAAGGATCGAATTAACAAAAATATAACCCAAAACCCCGCATATACATATGAGGGGTTTTTAGTTTGTAAAAGAATATATTATTTCCGCCCGACAATCATAAACCGCCGGGAATTTGTTTTTATCCCCTTCTTCTCCTTATTCTCCGCAATAAACTTGGCCAAACTTTCCATATCTTCTTTCTTCCCGCCAAAATTGGGCACAATCGGCGCGTGCTTCAAGAGATAAATAATGTCATCCGCTCCGGCATACCATTCCGTCGCGTTATAACTTTTCATTTTAATGTTTTTAAAACCAACCTGCTTCATCGCCCGGCCATAGCGATTCATCAACGTCCCCTCTTTATTCTGGCTAATCCCCCGACCAAAACATTTAGTAATGTTTTCTTTATCATCCTCCCCCACCTGCTGAGTCAGAAACCAACCTCCCGGTTTTAACAGACGATATACTTCTTTAGGAAAAAAATTGGACTGCCGACAAGCAATCACATCAAAAAAACCATCCGGAAAACCTACTTTCCGCGCTTCCATCTGATAAAAATATACATTCTTGCGGCCAGATTTAGTCAGATTTTTTCGGGCTGTTTTTACCATCCCCTCAGCATGATCAATTCCCACCAGCAATTTCACCTTATCCGCCAGCTCCAATACTTTCTCTCCCCCGCCCATCCCGATATCCAGCAATACCGTATTTTTATCACACTTTTTCAACACCTCTTCATAAAAATTCCAGCGCACTCCTGATACTTTCTTTTTCAACCGACCAAAATCCCAACCGATTTTTTTACCTACCTGATTGTAAAGCTTTTTGTAGTCCATGTTTTTATTTACTAACATCAATCACAATATAACATAAATTTCCCAAAGTAAAGACGCCCCGGCAGGGCGTCTCATTTAAAAAACATGCGGAAATTATTTCTACACAATCGCAATCTGCGGCAGATTCCAAGCCTCACCCTCATAGAACCAGTTAGAATCATTATGTTTCACGTGCATATACTCATCGTAGTCGGTGGTGTAAAAATGATGGAGAAATATCGGACTCCAGAAACGATAGACCGGATCGGATGCATAATTGGTTTCGGTCGGATAGGCATAATAGGCTATCCCCTCATACTCCCAGTTACTATCCTTGTCGCGCACCTTCACCATCTCATCATAATCCGAGGTGTAAAAATGACCGAGAAAAACCGGACTCCAAAATCGATACACCTCCGTCCGCCCGGCTTCAAATTCATCAAACGCCTCACCAATTATCCCTTCATAATCCCAGTTACTGTCATAATTGGCCACCTGCATCGCCTCATTCCAGTCAGTTGTGTAAAAATGACCTAAAAACACCGGACTATAAAACCGATAAACATAACTGGTTTCAAAATTCGGTGATACCGGCAAATCAATATATGCCGCCTTGGCATCACCCACATTAGCCAAACTAAATACTGACACCAACATGGCCACCACTAACACACTTGGCCAAAAATTTTTTTTCATATTTCCTCCATAAATAAATAATTCTCATTTTGTCATACCGGACTAGTTCCGGAACCTAATTAATTATATCAATCAAACCCACCCCTTACACAAACCGTTTCAGGATAGGGATGACCAAATATGCCATCGAACTCCAATCCGGCGTGAAAAAACTAACAATTATCGCCACCAGAGCTACTCCCGGTAGCATCAGATTTCGCCACAAAACTTTCTTAAATTCTTTATCACTAATTTTTTTCTCTACCAAATCAGGTTGCCTTTCAATATACAACCACTGCCATAAATAACTTAATCCCGCTAGCAATAAATTAATATGAAAAAACAGCACCGCCGTCAAATCACTCTCGTACTGACTAATCAAGGAAGCTGAAAATGGCACCAAGCATATCATAATCAAGCCAACCAGATTCACCCACACAAAACCCTCATCCACCTGTTTTATCCGTCGATACTGCTTATTGTGCACCAACCACAATGCTCCCAACAAAAAGAAACCCAACACATAGCTATAAAATTCCGGAGCCAAACCCCACAACGCCTCCGCCAATCCACTCCTCTTTACTTCATCAGCAATAGTGGTCACATCGATGTTAAGCACCAAAATAGTCATCGCAATCGCAAAAATCCCATCCGTCAACGCCTCCAGCCGATTTTTCTCAAATACATTTTTCATATTATTTATTAACAATATTTTTAATTATTTCCTTATAAAATTTCGCAAACGGTGTATGTAAACGACTAAAAGCTATCAATACTACATATCGCTTCAACATTTCGTCATTACGAAAATCCCAACCATAACCATCAATAAAAGCTTCCAGATATTTCAAATCATCCGCATGTTCCGGGTCATCCGACTCCACCAAACTCCCCACTGGCATTTCTTTCCAAGCAATCGCCAGATCATACAACCTATCTCCGCTAAACACATCCCACTCCCGATCAAACAACACCAATTCCTCCCCCCGAATCAACACATTACCAGTATGATAATCACCATGAATCAAACAGAACTCATCTGGCACATGTTCAAACAACCCTTTCACAAAATCATTAACTTGTGTAACTTCATCGGTGTTAAATCCGTACCAATCAAACTCTTCCGCTTTTTTCAATGAGCGCTGGTGCTTGTCTCGCAAAAATTTACCCCAATCCACCTCAACTTCTTTTCCTTCAATATTATATCGAAAACACTGATCATATTTTATCGCGTGTATCCGCTTGGCCAATTCACCCCACTTTTGACAATTATTCTCATTCCAATCAGTTGCCAGGCTCTTCGAATTCGGCACATACTCCAGCAACATCTCCCCCGGCTTCAACTCTGAATCAATATAATAATCTAGCGCCGGTATATTATTCGCCCGTAGCAAATCATAAAATTTCTTCTCCGTCACCGACCAGTCCGGTTCTTCCCCCTTTTTCAAAACCATCTTCCGGCCATCCCTCTCTACTAAATACACCCGAGAAGAAAAACTCCCCTCAATTTCTTTAATAATTTTGTACATATCCTTACTCAATTAATTCAACACCCTCATCATAACAAAAACCCCGTACGCATATTACGAACGGGGCGCTAAATTCACAAACGACTATTTCTTCTTTAACTTCTTCTTCCTGATATCCGGCGCCGCAATCTCGATATAAAACATACCTTTGGCATATACATCCAGCAACAAATACAAAGCCGCTGCCAAAATGTTATCAATCAAGCCCAAACCTTCCGGTGCCAGCATAAACACAATCGGAAAAGCGGTCCAACCAATCAAAATATACCTTTTGATAATAGCGGATTTCTCATCATCCTTAACCTTCTCAAACAACAACATCAACTGCCACACGTAAAAGAACCCGCCAAAGATAAATATCACCCATTTCATCGGACCATCAACCACCGCCGCCACCGCTCCGCTAATCATTACCAACACGTTCATCATGATTATGGCCGGCAGATTTTTTTCTGGACTCTTGATAAACTTGGCAATCGTGGCCATCAGCACCGAGCAACTCAGCGCATAAAACAGCCAACGAGTGTAATAAATTACATCTCCCGACTCGGACATGCCCACCAGAGTTCCGTCCAGCAACACTTCGTATGTCAGCAGGGTCACCGCCGCCACAATAAATGCCGACAGAAAATACTGACTGCGATGTCGGTTAATAAAAAACCATATCGCAAACAGCAACATGGCCACCAAACCAATTAGATAAATTTGAGAAACATTAACTAACCACATAGCCCTCTTTTTATTATTATTATCTCCACTATACCAAATCACAGAAAATAAATAATTCTGCTACAATCAGAATATAGTTAAATAAATCATTATGAACAAATCGCATAAACTATTGATCGCCGTCACCCTATTTATCTTCATCACCGGCTGCCAATCAACCCTCCCACCGGCCAGCCAAGAAGACATATACCAAGCCGCCACCCTGACCGGCGAATGGTTTCTCAATAATCAAAACGACAACTTTGTTTATTATGAATATTATCCCGACACCGACACCTATTCCGACACTGATCATCCCCTGCGCGAACTGGCCAGTCTCTGGGCAGTTGTCCGCCTAGCCGATTTTACCGGAGATGACCGCTACCAGACACTGGCCGACAAAGGCATCAATTATTTCCGGCATTATATATATGAAGACAAAGACAATAGTTTTCTTTACCTTCAATATGGCGAATCGGATGTCAATATCGGTGACTCCGCCTTTATGATTCTCTCGCTGATTGAATCCCAAAAACCCGACTTCGATGACGTCATTACCGGCCTGGCTGACGGCATCCTCTTTTTACAAACCGAAGCCGGCTATATTCCGGCTTACTTCCATAGCGACACCGACAAAAATCAGGATTATCTGCCCGGCGAAGCCATGCTGGCTCTAATGAGTACATATGAATACACCGGCGATGACAAATACCTGAAAGCCGTTCAATTATCCTATCAATACTACCGTGACTACTGGCGGGAAAATCCTAATACCGCCTTCGTTCCCTGGCATTCTCGCGCCGACTACCAGCTCTATCAAGCCACCCAGAATCCGGCCATCGCTGATTTCATTTTCGAAATGAATGATTTTGTTTTGGCTGATTCTAATCCGAGAAGCAATTGTCAAAATTTTCAGTTTACTAAATACGGAACCATGGCTGTTTTAATGGAAGGCACCGTCCAGGCCCTAGCTCTCAGCCAAGAGATAAATGACCTCAAACATCAAACCTGCTACCAAAACTTTATCGACGAAGTTGTTCCCTATATCATCTCCTATCAAGTTCCGGCCGACTCCAATTTACCTCTAGCCGCTATCGGCGGCATTTGGGACGGACCGAAGCAGCGCAATCATCGCATCGACCGCAATCAACATTTCGTTATGGCTCTGATGGACATTTATAATTTAAATGAATGAATAACCTTTTCACTCCATGAACAATCTCACTCCCTCCACCATTACTTTCCAAGTTATTGACCAAGCCCGCCAATTCCTCAAACAAAACCGGCATAACCCAGCTTTAGAAGAGACTTTCGGATATTTTATTAATAACCCGATCGCTGCCCGTCTTAATCAAACTAGACTACTAAATATAATTAAACGCGTCCACCAGCACCAAACTCAGCGGCCGCAACCTCTAAAAATCGTTGATCTAGCCTGTGGCGGCGGCCTGATTGCCACTAGTTTAAGTCAAATCGGCTGCCAGGTGTTAGGTATTGACCACAACCAAGCAGAAATTGAAATCGCTCAAAATTTTACCCAACTCTTTCCTCATCCCGCCCAGTTCATCGCCGCCGATTTAACCAATCCCGACTGGCAAATCCAAACAGAAAAAATATTGGGTGGTAAACCCAACATTGCCATACTTGCCTACGCCCTGCATCACATCCCTCGTGTCGATCAATTTGTACAAAATCTCTGCGGTTGGCTCCCCGCCGGCAGCACCATTATCATAAACGAAGAAAACGACCGATCCTGGCTACGCAATCTCAAACAATTTTTCCGCACCATCATCATTCGCAACACTGACGACGAACATCACCGACCCATTGCCCAATGGCAACAGCTTTTTATAGACAACCAGGCTCCCATTAAATTCACTGAGGGAATCGACTATTTACCGTCCCCACCGACCACCGCCTGGTCAGTTATTTTCGAAGCCGTCACCCAATAAAACCAAAAAAATATTCAAAAAGAGAGTCAATTGACTCTCTTTTTTTAATGCTTATTTTCCGTGCTAGGCGGCGTTGCGAATCGAGAAAAAGGCATTCGACAAATCTGATCCGTAATTATACCCATCCGCACCCATACCACTCACCCGCACTTTAACATGATCGGAATTTATCTCCGGCAAAGTCCAGGCAAAACTACCGGTGTTCTCTACTCCAGCTGCAATCTCAGTATAAGTTCTACCATCATCCAACGTATAAAGCAGATTAACCGTCTGTACAAACATCGGACCGGTCCAGGTAATTTCATAGACACCCGATCCTGACTGACCATATCGTCCCAACGTCTGATCAGTAATATCCGGCGCCGTCACTTTCATGTACTTTCGCAACATGCCGGCATTATTAGTTATCTCCTGCTCGACACAGTCATCATAAGCCACATCCTCCACCGCATCTTCCTGGGGACCACAAATATCAGCATTCACATCCACTGTCAAAGCATAAGCCATGCCGACCATCAACAACACTCCCAAGCCTAAAAACAATTTATTTTTCATAACCTCTCTCGTGCATTATTAATATTACATCTATTATATCTAAACAATATCTAATATTAAAATCTTTTACCCACCAGTCGAATCAAATTCTTATGCTCATCCTTATATGTCTCGCCTTTATCATCCACCAATAACGACTCAAACAAATCACCAATAAGCTCTTTTACGTAGTCAACCGAAAAATAACTTTTACCCATACCTGATTGACTTTCATAATAATTATCTTCCACTTTCTGCATCCGACCAACCTTAATTTCCGGATCCTCAATTGTATTCAACAGCGTCACCAAGACCCCACCCGGTTTTAACACCCGATGAATTTCTTTGAATAATTTACAAGTTTTCTTTTTATTAAAAAAATGTAGGCCCAAATGGGAATAAACTACATCAAACTCCCCATCGATAAAGGGCAGTTCATTTGCCAAATCAACTAACCAATAACTTATCGACAAGTTCTCAATCTCCGCTTTTTTGCGTGCCCTATCCAACACCTCCTCACTGAAATCGGTACAGGTTACCTCAAATCCCGCCTTCGCAAAAAACCGAGCATCCTGACCTTGACCCGCCGCCAAGTCTAACAACTTTCCATCCTTCGGCAAATACTCCAAAATCTGCTCGGCAAATATACTCGGCCGGTCTATCCAATCCTGCGCCGAATACTTCTCATGTTTTTTCGCCCAAAACTCTTTTCTGTCTTTCATTGATTATTTTTTAGGACAGGCGCCCAAACATTCACTACATGAACCGCGCAACAATCCATACACAGTCACCCCAAACAAAATCTGACAGACAAACAAAGTCACGATCACGCTCTCATACTGCCCATTAAAACCATTAACCGAATAATGTCTCAGCATAATCCCGATATACGCCCACACAAACACCAGAATATAAAAAATATTTTGATCCTTTTTGGCTCGCCAAATCCCGATCGTCGCACCCACCAACAAAACTATCACCGTCCACACTTCAGGAGCAATCCCAAAACCATCCCAATTTAAATCAACCAAGAACACCGACACATTAGCAATCGTGGCTACTGTTATCCATCCAAAATAAATACTAAACGGAAACCGCACCCACCACCTCAATTCTTCTTTTGCCTTTTTGGTGTTAATTATGTCAGCAATTTTTATCAATGTGACCAATAGCGCCACCATAATAACCAAAGACAACCACACAATCTGATAGTGCCAAGCAAATATCCAGGCAATATTAGCCAGAAAATTTATCAACAACCAACCATTCACCCGACTCAATATCTCATTTTGTTTTTTACTCTTAACCAAAAATTGATAAATCACGTACACGCCTAAAGTTGTGTATATCAAACCCCATATCGAAAAAGTGATTCCCTCGGGAGTAAACAAATTCGGATACAAATCCGATAACTCACCGGTTGTCAGACCACCAATCGGCAACGCAACCGCCAGATAATTGACCGTCACCACCGCAATAAAAGCTATCAATACCCCAATCTTCAACCAATCATTCTTTTTCATAACCCTCACCTTTAAAAATAAATCTATAAATTATGATAAATTTTCTAAATTCTTTTCGAAAATATTTCGATATGCCTCAATCTTATTATAGTCTTTTATTTGAAAAATGTGCTTAGTTAATCCGATCATGCATTTGTTTATGTATAGAGCCAGCAAAGTGTCGAAATTATCAATATCATCTCCATATCCGGCCAACACCTCCTGCAAATTTATCCGATCATCAATCGCCAACCGCACAAAATCAAACACCGGATGATTTCCCTGCCAGTCTCCAAAATCAATCAAACCAACAATTTTCCCTTCATCTACAAAAAAATGACTTAAGCCCAAATCGGCATGACACATAACCGGGGAAACTTCATTATATTCATCCCGCAACAACTCAACCAACTTCAACACTCGTGCAATCTGCTCCTTTTTCAAACCCAATTCTTCCAAATATTTAGCATTGGTGACGGATTGTTCCACCACATCATTCATATACTCACCCCAATTGTTATAATCCCACACCTCATCGGCTTGACGACATCGAAAACCACCCGCATCAATATCATGCATTTTTCGCATAATCTCGCCCATTTGTTGCAACAACTGCTCTCGTTGAACATCAGAATATTTACCCCACCCATCACACATCGTTTTGCCAATTATTTTTGGCTGTATCATTACATCTAGTAGTTTTCCTTGAGAATCTATCTTGCCCAAATACAAAACCTCGGGCACCGGCAAACCGGCCTGATGACATTGATCAATCGCCCGCCGCTCATTTTCAAAACCAATCGTCGGCACTTGATTAATCCGCACCACAAACTCCTGACCACCCTCAACCTCAACATTAAACACTTCATTATCATAACCACCGATTATTTTATAGTGCTTAATTGGGGCTCGGCTCGTAACTTTCTTTAACACCTGATGCACCGATTCAATCGGGGTATCAAACTGAGCATGATGTTTTTCCAAAAAATGCATATCAATACCAAAAATAAATTCATCCCAATCATAACAAAGAAGCAACTTGAAACTAAGATTGCTACATTCAAACTTATTTATAAGAATCTAGTGCAATGATTTCAAAAAACTACTAATTTTACTCATCCACAAACTTTTCAAAGCCACCAACACCATCCCCACCAACCCCAACAAACTCACACCAGTAAAACACCCGACTAAGGTGCCACCACAACAAGGACATTGTGCTCCCAGCATAACCAGGAACAATAATATTTTTACTAAATGTTTTTTGATAAAATTTTTCATATAATTAAGTAGCCATCAAACAGCATTTCATACAAGCATTATCACTATATCAAAAAATCCAAATATATTTTGGATTTTTATCTATACTCCTTGCTCGCCTCGCTGAAGCGAGAGCGAAGCAAACAACATGAAAAGTTCGAACCACCACAACAACAAAAACTCTCAGACACTAGCCTATCTCCTCTTTACGGCATTATCCCAGATATTTTCAAACTCAACATCTGTAATTTCAAAATATTCTTCTTTGCCAAACCCTTCCGGCAATTTCTCATCATACAAGCTCATGTCTTCTGGAGCAAACAAGACCTTGTCAGCATATACTTCAACCTGTCGCACCGCCCACCCATCTTTATCAACTTCAACAACCCAATCACCATCACCATGTTCTGTTTTGACTTTCATTTTGTAATATTTATTATCCATAGCAAAAAAAATAAAGATGTAAGCATTCACATCTCCATTGTACCAATTAAAAAAACATTCCTCATCAGCCCCAAGTCAAATACTCCCCTTCGATAAAGGGGCCCCTTTGTGGTGTACCCACAAAACATAAACTCCAGCTTGCCCGCCGAAGAGACGAGTCCCACACCATTACTCACTAGTTATTAACCAAATTTTTCTTCACAAATTTCTCAATTGCGGCTACAGTCTCTTCTTTCACATCAGCCGGACTACTGGCCACCCAAACCGCAAAGTTATAAAACTCAACATTATCAAC
>Ga0180430_10002169_pt1 | contig 18076 bp, 13 predicted proteins | sample SS_ome_9_FD_132999 | JGI IMG/M metagenome (GOLD analysis project Ga0180430, IMG submission 132999) | Hypersaline lake sediment archaeal communities from the Salton Sea, California, USA - SS_1_S_2 metaG | ecosystem: Environmental > Aquatic > Non-marine Saline and Alkaline > Hypersaline >... | reverse complement strand
GTCTCTCCAGATCGATGAGATACCACTGCTGTCATCTCAGCCTTTCTTGCCATCTTGATCGCCTCCACTGTCTCTGTTACTGTCCCTATCTGATTTAACTTAATCAGTATCGAGTTAACTGCCTTTTCTTCAACTGCTTTCTCTAACCTCTCAATATTTGTTACCAAAAGATCATCTCCTACAATCTGAACTTTTTTACCCATTACCTCAACTTGTTTTTTAAATCCTTCCCAATCATCCTCAGCCAGGCCGTCTTCAATTGAAATGATCGGGTACTTCTTGATTAGGTTCTCGTAGAAGTCGATCATCTTGTCGGCCGACAACTTCTTGCCCTCGGCATCAAGATTGTAGGTCTTCTTCTTGGCATCGTAGAACTCGGTCGAGGCCGGATCGAGGGCCAGCATTACATCCTTACCCGCCTTGTACCCCGACTTGTCGATAGCTTCCATGATGACTTCAAGGGCTTCCTCGTTCGATTTGAGGTCGGGAGCGAAGCCACCCTCGTCTCCGACGGCCGTATTGTACCCTTTAGCCGCCAGAACCTTCTTGAGGTGACCGAAAATCTCGGCGCCCATCTGAAGGGCGTGACGGATGTTCTGGGCACCCACCGGCATGACCATGAACTCCTGGAGATCGACGTTGTTGTCGGCATGCTTGCCGCCGTTGATGATGTTCATCATCGGCACCGGAAGCATCTTGCAATTGCAGCCGCCGATGTATTCGTACAGGAACCGTCCGCGCGACTCCGAGGCCGCTTTGGCCGTGGCCAGGGAGACACCTAACATGGCATTGGCGCCCATTTTGCCTTTGTTCTCGGTGCCATCGAGGGAAATCAGGAAGTTGTCGAGAGTGACTTGATCGAACGGATCGACATCGTTGTTGATCAGCGCCGGGCCGATCTTCTCGTTGACGTTGGCGACTGCCTTGGTCACTCCTTTGCCAAAGAAGTTCTTCTTAACGCCGTCGCGTAACTCGACCGCCTCGTGAGCACCGGTGGAGGCACCCGAGGGTACGGCTGCCCGTCCCAGGCTGCCATCGGTGAGACATACATCAACCTCGACAGTCGGCGTGCCCCGGCTGTCGAAAATCTGCCGTGCATGGATAAAGTCAAAGTCTGACATACTGACCCCTTTCACAGTTCTTGATCTTTTCGTCCGGCAACTTAGGCGCGGTGATTTTACTTAGCAACAAACATTTGGAAACAGGGGAGAGTTCACTATTAGGTGTAGGAATCGACCCATAAATTCGAGTTAGCGCGTTTGCGTAAGTTGTTGATTGGTAACGAATCAAGTGTTGGCATCTGGTTTGCATATGAAAAGATTACCTGTTAGAACTTCAACTGTCAGTTCTTGGTCAGTGGATTCAAAAATACCTGACCGCGGGGCCGGCTCCGACCGGCCCCTTCGTATGTCCGGCAGTCTGGCCACGTCGTTGGGGATTGCATCGTTTTGCTCGCAATGACCAGGCAACTCGGGATCAACTCACCGGATCTCAGCGCGAGATTTCCGTTGCCTTTTGTCCAACCAACGACTTTTATAGCCCCATGGCCACGCAACCACTTAAGCTCCCGAGTCTCAAAGGGAAGGTAATCGCCATCGATGGTCCCGCCGGTGCCGGCAAATCGACCACCGCCAGACTTCTGGCCGAGAGGTTGGGGTACACCTACCTGGATACTGGTGCCATGTATCGCGCCATCACCTGGCTGGCTCTTCAAGGCGATATCGATCTGGCTGACGAGGACAAGTTGGGCCGGCTGGCTCGCGGAGTACCGATCGAGTTCAAGCGCGAGGATGATCAGGACAAGATCTACGCCAACGGCGAGGATGTCACTACGGTGATCCGAACGCCGGAAGTAACCCGCAATGTCTCGCAAGTTGCGGCTCATAAGAAAGTGCGTGAGGCAATGGTCGTCCGGAGCAGGAGATTGCCGCAGTCGGTTCGGTTGTAGCCGAAGGTCGAGACACCACGACAGTCGTATTTCCCCAGGCGGATCTGAAGATCTATCTCGATGCCACCGTCGAGGAACGGGCCTCCCGCCGTCTGGTCGACATGGTCAAGATGGGGGTCACGACATCGCTTACGGAGCAAGAGGCGGACATCCGTCGGCGCGACGAGTTGGACTCGCAACGTAAGCATTCACCCCTGAAGAAGGCCGGCGACGCCCACCTCGTAGACACGACCAATATGACGATAGAAGAGCAGGTCGAGAATATAATCGCATTGGTTCGTTCCCTCTTCAAAGCATGAAGATCCTTTATCACACCGGTCGCCAGTTGACCCGGTTGATATCCCGTTTCGTTTTCAGGATCAAAATCACCGGGGCTGACAATGTCCCCAGTTCGGGACCGTTTATACTGGCCACCAATCACATCTCCTATTATGACCCACCGCTGGTGGGATCATGGATCAGGCGTGAGGTCTATTTTATGGCCAAGCAAGAGCTGTTTCGTAACCGCTTGTTCGGCTGGGCGATTTCTCGCACCAACGCTCTGCCGATGCGGAGGGGGACGATCGATCGGAAGGGGTTGGAACTCTGCCTTCGTGTTCTGGAGAACGGCGAGGCGCTGACGATTTTTCCGGAAGGCACGCGCTCACTCCGGGATGGCTTTCTCGATCCCAAACCCGGACTGGGTCTGGTGGCGCGAAAGGCGTTGTGTCCTATAGTCCCGGGTTACGTGCACGGGGCCAACAAGCCCGGCGATTGCTTCTGGGGCAGGGACCGAATGAGTATCAACTACGGTCCGCCGATTCAGCCCGAGGAATACGAGTCATTTCCGGCTGACAAGACCGGGTATCAAGCGATTGCCGAATTGGCCATGGATCGGATCGGCCAGCTCAAACAAGAGCGGCTGGATCTTAAGTTCTAGCCGATACTTACCGACTTGGTAACAGACACAAAAACTCAAAAAACCTCTTGGAATAATGAGATTTTGTGTTATTTATAGTCCGCGCTGCGGCGGAAAGGGCTGACAGCGCGACACCGGCGGTTTTCCCGATCGGGAAAAATCCAAAGCTGCCGGGACTTCAAGGAGGTTCTCAAACACAACATGGCGGAAGCCAACAAATCAACCAACTCACCTGCGAAGGTCTCAAAACGCAAGTCGCAGGCGGCACGCAAGACCAAAAAGACTAAGACTAAACTGGTCAAGTCGGATGAGGTCAAAACAACTGCGGTCGAAACTAAAGAGGCCGACGTAAAAGAGCGCGTTCTAACCGAACGCCACCGGCGCGTACAAGAAAAGGCGAAAGTCCGTTCTACTCTGCCGACTCAGGAAGTCGAAGAGGTCGCGGCGGTAAAGATCACCGACGTTTCCGGTGTGGTCTACGAGCTCGAAGAATGGAACTCGATGGTCGAGATGTATGACGCGACTATCAAGGACATCAAAGAGGGCGAAGTAGTCAACGGTACTGTCATGGGCGTAAGCCGTGACGATGTCATTGTCGACGTGGGATTCAAGTCCGAGGGTATTATCCCCATCAATGAGTTCCCGACGCCGCTGAACATCAAGGTCGGTGACACCCTGGAAGTCTTCCTGGAGGAGATCGAAGACTCAGCCGGACAGCTGATTCTCTCCAAACAGAAGGCCGACTTCATGCGGGTCTGGGACAAGATCCGCGAGGTTCACGATTCCGGTGAGCAGATCGAAGGTAAGGTCGTCCGGCGTATCAAGGGCGGTCTGGTGGTCGATGTCATGGGCGTCGATGCCTTCCTTCCCGGTTCCCAGGTGGCACTGCGCCAGGTCCCGGATTTCGATGCTCTGATCGGCGAAACTCTCAGCCTCAAGATCGTCAAGATCAACAAGACCCGCCGCAATATCGTGGTGTCTCGTCGTATTGTGCTCGAAGAAGAGCGCGAGACGATGCGGGCCTCGTTGCTTTCCGAGATCGGTGTCGGCCAGATCCGCCAGGGTGTGGTCAAGAATATCACCGACTTCGGTGTCTTCATCGATCTGGGTGGTGTCGACGGACTGCTGCATATCACCGATATGTCGTGGGGACGGATTCGTCATCCCTCCGAGCTGGTATCGCTGGGTGAAAAGATCGATGTCAAGATTCTTGACTTCGATGAGAAGACCTCGCGCATTTCGCTCGGCTTGAAGCAGATGACTCCCTATCCGTGGGAAAACATCGAACAGAAATACCCGCTTGGCAAGCAGGTCACCGGCCGCGTGGTTTCGATCACCGACTACGGTGCGTTTGTCGAGCTTGAGAAGGGTGTTGAGGGTCTCATTCACATCTCCGAGATGTCCTGGACCCAGCATATCAAGCATCCTTCGAAGATAATGAACGTCAATGACCAGGTGGAAGCGATCGTTCTGTCCGTGGACAAGGACAACGAGAAGATTTCCCTGGGCATTAAGCAGATGGAGCCCGATCCGTGGGCGACCATCGAAGAGAAATATCCTCCGGGCAAGGTTGTCGAGGGCAAGGTGCGTAACCTGACCGCCTTTGGTGCCTTTGTCGAGCTGGAGGAAGGTATCGACGGCCTGGTGCATATCTCCGATATGTCCTGGACCAAGCGTATTCAGCACCCGTCCGAAGTGATGAAGAAGGGCGACAAAGTCGAGATCAAGATCCTCAAGATCGATCACGAGAATCGTCGCATTTCTCTCGGCTTCAAGCAGCTTCAGGACGATCCGTGGCCGGAAATCGCAAAGAAGTACTCGGTTGGTTCCGACTGCCTGGGTACAATCGCGAAGGTACTGGATCGTGGCGTCGTAGTTTCTCTCGACGGCGACATCGAAGGTTTCGTGCCGATGGCCCAGGTGGCCAAGAAGCCGGAAGCCGGCGATGAAGGACCGCAAGAGAACGACTCCATCCCGTTGCAGGTGATCGAAGTCGACCGTGGTCAGCGCAAAATCGTGCTGTCCGAAGTTGCCTATTATCGCAAGCGTGAACGGGGTGATGCCGAGCCGCCGAAGCCTGCCGCTCCCAAGCCGCAGGCCGCTCCTCAGCCGAAGGCTGCCGCTCCCGAAGCCGCCGCTGATGAGGCGCCGGCCGCAGAGGCTGCTCCCGCACCCGAGCCGGTTGTGGAAGAGCGTCCCAAGGCCGAGCCGCCGAAGCCGCGTCTGCCTGAGCCGCCGAAGACTACGGCCATGGAAGATGCCATGCCGCCGGAACTTCGCGCTCTGGCCGCTGCCGCTCGTGGCGAGGAGACCAAAGAGGAAGAGTCCAAGGACGATTCCGAAGAGAAGAAGGAAGACTCCGAAGAGTAGTCTTTCGATTCTGATTACTACGCACATTCAGCCGGTGACCTTTCGAGGTCACCGGTTTTTTTGATATGAAGGATTCGAGACTTGGTTTGGTGAGGAAGTGTAGGGCGGCTCCGTCTTCGGTGCCGCCACCATCACTTTTTAATCATGGCGAGTTCGGCACTAGCGTCAACGTTGATTTCGCCGCTGCCTCGACTTTGGCTCTAGTTAACGGTACCGTCCAGGTCTCGCCTTCACGCCAGGTCTCGAAGAAATCAAAGAAGTGAGGGCTGATGGGATTGCCGGAGTTTCCGGCCGGCAGGACAAACGAAGCCCCGTCGACATCCGCGAAGTCTATCGTGAATCGCCAGCTAGGGCCGACCACGACGCGACGAGTACCGTCCTGATTGGGGAAAGTGAAGGCTGCGTTCAGCGTGTTGTTACTGCCGCCCCACGGCCATGGACCATGTTCGAGTTCGAGCAAGTCTGTCAGCAGGGGAATCATGGCCATCGGGTGACGCATGGTAAGACTCTGCACAGTGCCCATGGTTCGACCCGACACCTCGTCCACGGCCAATCCTGCCGCGCTGTCCAAGGTCTGACGCAGAAGTTGAGCGGTGAGGCTGTCCACCTGTCCCGTCTCGGCAGCCGATATGAGATTGTCCAGAGGCAGCGAAGAGAGCCCGTCGGTCAGCGCTCCTAGCTCGCCGCGATACCACAGATAGATCGCTTCGGTCTTGAACGCGCTTGCCAAATTGGGCGCCACCGATGCCGTGTCGGTCGACCCCCGCCATGCCATCAGCTCGGTCGCTTCCTTGGCCATGCCCCAACGTTCAAGCGACTGGGCCATCCACCTCGCCCAACGCAACATGTCGGTGTCGACCAGATCGGACTGCATGCGTCGCAGGTCGTCGACTGACATCGTTTCCGCGCTGTCGAGTAAGTGACTGATACGACCGATTCGAGCCCAAGAATACTTGCCCGGGATGTGCCTCCCGCGCGTCGACATATTGTTACAGCTGGCAAGCCAACCCTGTTCGGGGTTATGGGCGTGAGGATTTTGATTGCCGGGCAATCGCTCACGCAGCCAATCGTTTTCGACTGTCCAGTTTCGAAGCGGGACCTTACTCCGATGTCCCGGCTCCAGCGATAGGCGTGTACCGAGCTGGTAGCCGATGTCGCCAGAGGAGTCCGCATAGATCCAGGCGGCATCCAGGGATCCGAACTGGGTCACGATGTTTCGGAAATCCGCGAAGTTACTGACATCGTGAAGCCTGAAAGCAGCGTTGGCCGCGGTGCCCATGTCGTCCTCGTAGCCTTGCCAGAACAGGACGTAGAAGAGGCTGTCATCGATAGGATCGCCGACGATGAAGCCGTTGCGAGTATTGCGCACGGTGTCGATCACCGGATCGGCGCCGTTTACATAGAAGGTGTCGACGCGTTGGTCGATATCGAATCGTTTATCGAGGTAGCAATACTTGGTACTGTCGTTGGGATCAATCTTCTCCAGAGAATAGTCGAGTACATCGACGCCCCCAACGGTAAAGGCCCAGGCGGCCTGACCGTTGTGGCCCATTACGAAGAAAGGAAGACCGGGGACGCTGACACCAAGAACGTTGGTGCCTGATTCCTCAATATGCAGCCCGGCTCCATACCAGAACTGCGGCAGACGGCTGATCTCAAGATGCGGATCAGCGGCCAGCATCGCTTTGCCCGATTGGCTCTTTCCGGGACCGACTGCCCAGGCATTGGAACCGTTGCTCATGCTCCAGGGGACCGGATGCAATCCAAAACCGGACGGGCCGGGAGGATAACTGCCGTATTCGGGAGATCCCCCGTCGGGGAGAACTGAACTTGAGTGCGAAGGTGGCACCGACACCGGTGCCCAGTCGGGATAGAGGGGCGTCAGTTCCTCGAGTTGTCCGGGCCCCACCGCCTCATGTAGGTCTTTGATCATCTCGTCCTGGTTCAACAGTGCGTTTGAAAACCAGGTCTGAAACGAAAGACAGGTAAAGCAATCTCTGGGTGTCCAGGGTTCAATCTCGGTTGGCAAGAAGAGAAACTCAAACGGCAGTGCGCTGCAATGATCGATGTAGGCGTTCACTCCGTCGGAGTAAGCCTGCAGGCGCGATGCGGTCGCTTCTGTCATGCTGAGCTGACCCAGAGCAAACTTGGTAGTGTGCCCCATCAATCGCTGTTGCTTGTCGAGCTCAAGCATCTGAGATCCCAGGGTCTCCGACAATCGCCCTTGCGCCACGCGGCGGATCAACTCCATTTGAAACAACCGATCGGCGGCGTGCTGGAAACCGAGCGCGAAATAGCCATCGCGGTCGTTGCGTGCCCAGATTTGTGGAATACCCTTGGCATCAAAAGTGATCGAAACCGAATCCTCTAGTTTGTCCAGGGGAATGGTCCCCGAAGTCGGCGACTCTGACAGCGTCACCATGAAATAGCCCACTACCACAAAGCCTACTATGACGCCCAGACCGCCGAGAATAGCCATCCGGAGAAATCGCTTAAACCCTGACTTCGCCATTATCTGGACTCCTTCTGGTCTTCTTTGGTCAGGAGACTGGCCACCACCGTCACTGCAAAGGCTAGAATGAAGGCCGGCACCAACTCATAGACGGCCGCCTTGAGCTCGGGCGTGTTGCGCCAGACAATCGTTACCAGAGCCCCGGTCAACATGCCGCCAATGGCTCCTTTCCCGGTGCATCCTTTCCAGAGAAGTCCCAGTATGACTACCGGTCCAAAGGCCGCTCCCAGCGCCGACCAGGCGTAGAGGACAAACTCGAATATCACTCGATTCTCGGTCAGTGCGAACACGATCGACAACATAGCCAACAGCACCAGTACGATTCGGTCGGCACGCTGAGTCTGGAGGAAGGTTGCCGCTTTCGAGCGAATCATCGGGAGGACATCGCGGGATATCGTCGACGAGACCACGATCAATTGCGAGTCGGCGGTTGAACAGATAGCCGAGACGATAGCGGCGATCACGAAACCGCCCAGTACCGCCGGCAGGAACTCACCCACCGCAATAGGTAGAGCTTGCTCCGGATCGGTCAAGTCGCCGAAATAGGCCCGGGCGAAAAGACCGAAGGCGATAGCGCCGGTGTAAACCAGGATGAACCAGACCATCGAGATCATCCCCGCTCGTTTCACGGTCTTATCGTTCTTGGCGGCCATGAACCTAGACAACACGTGGGGCTGCCCCGGATATCCTAAGCCTATCCCCAGCAGGCCTATGACAAACCCCAATCCGGCCCAGCCGACGTTTCCCGAGGCCCAGGTCAGAAGTGCAGGGTCGGCTTCGGCCAAGGCGTTACCGACAGCCTCAAAACTACCAAGTTTGACAAAGGTGATGATCGGCATGAAGATCAGGGCGATCACCATGAACGATGCCTGGATGATATCCGTCCAACAGATGGCTCGAAAACCACCTGTGATGGTATAGGCTAAGATGATAATAGCGCCGGCAACCACGCCCCACTCGTATGGCAATTCGAAGACCGCGTTGAAGGCTTTTCCGGCGGCGTTCATCTGAGCCGCCACGTAACCGAGCATCGCCAGAGTAATGACAGCGACTGGAACCAGCTTGAGGGCCAGGGAATCGGTGCCGAAGCGACTGGAGATGAACTGCGTGAGGGTGGCGGCGCCGGTTTCGCTGGTGTGGCGGCGCAGTCGTTTGGCCAGTATGAACCAGTTGAACAGATAGCCCGCAGCGATCCCGGGAACGATCCAAATCGCCGAGAGACCAAAGGCATAGGCCTCGCCGACCAGGCCGAGCATCACCCATCCTGACTCCGAACTTGCCGAGGCCGACAACGAGGAAGCCCAGGGGCCCAGCTCGCGGTTGGCCAATACGAAGTCATCGTCAGTCTTCTTGCGCATCCGGGTGGACCAGAGGCCAAATCCCACGATCGCAAGGCTATAAACAAGGAATGAGGCTATCAGTACGCTGTCCATCGTCGTCTCCTGTGGGGCTGAATTAACGATAGGGGACCGGTAGCCATACTATCGCCTACTATGCGCCCCCAGATCAACAATTATCGATTGATTGTGGGGAGTAGGTTGGTTACCCTGATATCATCTTTGCGTGCCCGCCGGGCACTTAAGCATCCTCAGACTGTTTAGGGAATTGATGGATACGCAAACCGACAGCAACGAAAAGCAACAGGAACGGGCGCCGCTCCGAGTCGACGAGATGGCCGATATGCTGGAATCGATTGAGTCCAGTACCGACGCGCCGGATGAGAAACGTCGCCGTCTGGAAGAGTCGGTCGGTCCGATCATCTCCACCAACCAACCGGCCAAGGGCAAGATCGTCGCCCAGAAGCTGTTTGACTTGGCCGATGAGCTTGATTCGGAGGTCGGCCGCATCTACGGTCTTGGCTATCTCGGCTTCGCAAACTACCTGCTCTCCAACCACGAACGAGCCTTGAAGCAACTACTTGAAGCTTTGGGGCGGATGGAACGCGCCGGTTTCACCGAGAAGCGAGTTGACCTGTTGGGTGGAGTGTCAGGCTGCTATCTTAGTCTGGGAGAGTATGAGAAATCGCTGGAGTATGGCTTCAAAGCCCTCAAGGAATGCCAGGAATCCGGCAACGATGTGCAGATAGCGTGGTCGCTGTACTCGATCGGTGTGGGTTTCCAGGAGATTGGCGACAGCCAACAAGCCCTCGACTATCATACTCGAGCTCGCGACCATTTTGGACGAGCCAAAGAGACAGATGACCTGATGGGTACATCGGTGCGGGCCACGATCGGATATGGGCGCACCCTGGTGGGCATGGCCACCGCATATCAAAGTCAAAAGCAATACTCCAAAGCACTGGAGAACCAGATCCAGGCTCTCGAGTTGTTCCGTGAGACCGATAACCTGGTCGGTGCTTCGCGTTCCCTGAACGATCTTGGCTCCATTTGTCAGGAGTTGGGTGAGTACGAGAAGGCCATGGAGTACCTGGAAGAAAGTCTTCGACTCCGCCGTCAGGTGCAGAACCGCCAGGCTCAATCGACAACACTGATAAACATGGGCCGGCTTTACACGCAGATGGGCCTGCCGAAGAACGCGATCGAGGTCTTAGAAGAATCGATGGCTATTGCCGAGGAAATCAAGACTAAGCCACGTATCTTCCAGACTCATCAGGCGTTGTCCGAGGCCTGGGAACTTGCCGGAGATTCGTCCCGGGCGCTGGAACATTTCAAGGCCTTCCACGCTGTACGTTCTGAGGTCCTAAGCGACGAAACCGCGGTTCGGCTCAAGAACGTGCATATCGGTCATGAGATCGAGAAGTCTCAGCAAGAGGCGGAAATCGAGCGGCTCAAAAACGTCGAACTCAAGGAAAAAAACGACCAGCTGGCCATGCTTCTCAACGAGCTGAAGTCCACTCAGTCTCGATTGATCCAACAGGAGAAAATGGCCGCTCTGGGGTCGCTCGTGGCCAGCGTTGTTCACGAACTGAACTCGCCGGTGGGGACGATGGTGTCCTCGCGAGATGTCACGGTGAGATCGGTCGAGAAGATCGTGGCTGCCTTGGACGATGGAGGCGATTCGAGCCAAATCGATCGGGCCGTCAAGGCCCTGAACTCGTCCAACGGTGTCACCGAGGAAGCATTGGAGAGAATCGTGCGTATCGTCGAGAGTCTAAAAGGATTCGTTCGTCTCGACGAGGCCGGGTTTCAGTGTGTCGATATTCGGTTAGGGATTGACGCCGCCCTTACTCTGCTACAAACCAAACTGGCCGGACGGATCAAGGTCCACAAGGAGTTCAACGAGATACCCAAGGTACCGTGCTATCCCGGCGAACTCAACCAGGTCTTCATGAATCTTCTTACCAACGCCGTAGAGGCAATAGATGGTTCGGGAGAGATCACGATTCGGACCTCACAAGTCGGCCGGGAAGTGCAAGTGGAGTTCGTCGATAGTGGCGCCGGAATCCATCAGGAACAGATGAAGACTCTGTTCGATCCGTCGTTCTCGAAAAAAGGCTCGCGGGTCAAAGCGGGCATGGGTCTGTTTACCAGCTTCAATATCGTGCAGAATCACGAAGGCCGCATTGAGGTCGACAGCAATCCGGGCGAGGGAAGCCGTTTCACGGTTATTCTCCCCATCCAACGAAGCTCCACACAATAGCAGCAGCCTTGCGCTAAAGTCTTCCAAACTCTATAATCAATCGAACCCAGAAACCGTGGAGGAAGCGTGCGATATTCAGTCATAGTTCTGCTGATTGGAATGCTCATCATAAGTTGTGGCAAGGAAGCCGAAGAATCGTCAACTAACCAAGCTTCGGAGGCGGCCGCCCTCGATTTGGCGCAACAGGCGAAAGACGAGCTTCTGTGCCAGGCAGGGGGGGATGTTCTAATCCAGCAGTTTGGCGGAGCGCTCAAGTTTGAGCTGAAGAAGGCGCTTGGCGAAGGAGGCCACGAGTACGCCATCGAGACTTGTGCCAAGAAGGCTCCCGAGATTGCCGCCGCCAGTTCACGAGAGGGGATGGTGTCGATCAAGAGAGTGAGCGATCGTTTCCGCAACGGCGAGAACGAGGCCAACGACCAGGAGCTGGAGACGCTGAGGTTCTTCGAGGATTTACCTCGAGGGTCGGAGTTGATTCGTGGGTTCTGGGAGGATCGCGAAGACGGCCAGTGGTATGTCTACCACAAGGCAATCAAGATGGAGCTGGTTTGCATGCGCTGCCACGGCGCTCCCGGCAACCTGGCACCGGGCGTAGAAGAGACTCTCGCGGGGATGTATCCCGACGACAAAGCTGTGGGGTACAAACCGGGAGATATCAGGGGTCTGTTCGTGGTCGATGCCAAATGGCCCGAAGCCCGCGATTACCTCGATTCCCTGAGAGGCACGCTCTAGCTGACCGCCCTAGCCTTGCGGATCTGGCCATTTCTCCAAAATCTTCCAGGTGATTTCGTTCTGGTCCGAGATGGCGTAGCTCAAAAGCATTTTCCCCCTCAGGTCCCCCTGCCGATAGCGAGCCAGGGCGCGGTCAGGACCGAGAATGCAGGTATCCTCCCAAGTTTCGATGCTTACGTTCTGCACCTCGTAGCCGGCGGGAGTCATTAAGGTTGGATTTCCGGCTAGGTCGTGAGCCAGTTCGAGATACGGCCTCTTGAATCCGCGTCGGTTCAGGGACTCAACTTCGGTTGAGGTGAAGGTCGGTTTGATTTGCATCTCCGGCTGCTCCATCCCCTTGATCATAGAGTTGAGGCGATTTATCTCGTCGTTGAGACTCTGCGATCTGAATACGGAACCGGCTAGATCCGACTCCACATCCTCGACACGATCCCGGTAGTACAGGGTGGTGATCGCCAGGATCAGGCTGAGAACGAACGGTCCCACGGTCATCAGAATCGATCCGATGGACGGAGCTTTCTTGACCTCATGAGTAACCTCGGTTTCCATGACTTCCTCTCCTCTCTGGTTTGACTATTCTACAACAATATAGCTCTGCCGATCGATATTGTGCAACCTCGTCGGTTTGACAGATTGGGGCAACTTACCTATCTTGCCTCTGTTGAAATCGAACCAATCGGAGAAAACTATGCTACGAACTCTAGTCCTGACCTTGTCTTTACTTCTGACCTTCTCTCTTGCCTGTGACAGCAGCGACGACAACACCACCGGAGGTGGCGGCAACGGTGGGGATGGCACGATATATCCCAGTCAGCCCGATCCTACCAAGAATGTTTCGCTGGCCAGTGTCGATGGTATCACCGCAGGCGGCACCCTTCGCACGGGGCAGACGATCACCTTCAACCTGAAAGTACTGAATGATGCCGGTCGGACGATCAATGGCCTCACTAGCGGTTTTCGGATCTATTCCCCGGACGGCGTCAACTGGCGCAGCACCACTGCATCAATAATCCCTGGAACTCTGGACACGAGTATGTTCGACCTGGTCGCCACTGCTCTTACTTTCAGCGCCGATGGCCGCGTCTCAGACACCGTTGGATTCGGCCACGCTCTGATCAGTAATCCCGGAATGGCCGACGGTTATGACGAGGTCGGTTGGAGGATATCGATCGGTCCGTTGAACAGCGGCTATACAGGTATGCATATCTGTCTCGATTCATCCTGGTATCGCCCCTCGGGCGAATGGCTGTGGGCTTGGTCCGGAGGCGGCATGAATCCGACCTGGGATGGTCCTCACTGCTGGGAGATTCGGGACTAGACGCAGACAACACTGCCACGTTATGACAGTCGACCGTCACATTGGCGGTCGACCTTTTTGTTTGTGACGTTTTTCTTGAGCATTCTACTCGCTCTTCCTCCCTCAATCCTTTGTACCATAAAATCTTACAACACTTAACCCGACTCTGCAAAATCAACACGATCTATGCGGAAACTTCTTGACAATATGAGTTGTTAAGTGTAGTGTTAGCACTCGCTAGTAGTGAGTGCTAACAACTCACTGAGCGACATAGAAAAGAAAGTAAGACAAGAAGTTAAACCATACGATTCATTGAGGAGCACGGAAATGAACGTAAAACCTCTCGCCGACCGCGTCGTGGTTAAGCCGCTTGAGGCGGAAGAAGTCAAAAAGGGCGGAATCATCATTCCGGATACCGCCAAGGAAAAGCCGATGCAGGGCGAAGTTATCGAAGTTGGCCCGGGTCGTCGCGCCGATGACGGCAGCATTATCGCCGCCGAAGTTAAGAAGGGTGATCGGATCTTGTACGGTAAGTACTCCGGCACCGAGGTTTCAATCGATGGTGACGAGCTCCTGATCATGCGGGAGTCCGATATATTTGCCATCATCACCGGCCAGTAAGAGATCGGGAGATAGAATATAATGGCTAAACTTATTGATTTCGAATCAGAAGCTCGCGCCAAGCTGAAACTTGGTGTCGACAAGCTGGCCGACGCGGTCAAGGTTACCCTGGGACCCAAGGGTCGCAACGTTGTTATCGACCGGAAGTTCGGTTCGCCGACCGTCACCAAGGACGGCGTTTCGGTTGCTAAGGAAATCGAACTCGAAGACGCCTTTGAAAACATCGGCGCACAGATGGTCAAAGAAGTTGCCTCCAAGACTTCCGACGTTGCCGGCGACGGTACAACCACCGCTACGGTTATCGCCCAGGCCATCTATCGTGAAGGCCTCAAGAACGTGACCGCCGGTTCCAACCCGATGTCGATCAAGCGCGGCATCGACAAGGCCGTCAAGGTCGTCTCGGCCCATATCGCCGGAATGTCCAAGCCGGTCTCCGGCAAGACTGAAATCTCCCAGGTGGGTACTATCTCTGCCAACAGCGACACTGTCATCGGTGACCTGATTGCCGAAGCCATGGACAAAGTTGGCAACGATGGTGTAATCACCGTTGAAGAGTCCAAAACCGCCGAGACCACTCTCGACGTCGTCGAAGGTATGCAGTTCGATCGCGGCTATCTCTCGCCGTACTTTGTTACCGATCCGGATTCGATGGAAGCTATGCTCGAAGAGCCGCTGATCCTGATCCACGACAAGAAGATCTCCAACATGAAAGACCTTCTGCCGATCCTGGAGAAGGTTGCCCAGTCCGGTAAGCCGATGATGATCATCGCTGAGGACGTTGAAGGCGAAGCGCTGGCTACCCTGGTAGTCAACAAGCTGCGTGGCACCATCAAGGTCGGTGCTGTCAAGGCTCCGGGCTTTGGTGATCGCCGCAAGGCTATGCTGGAAGATATCGCCGTCCTGACCGGCGGCAAGGTAATCTCTGAAGAAGTCGGTTTCAAACTCGAGAACGTTGTCATGGACGACCTTGGTACTGCCAAGAAGATGGTCATGGATAAGGACAACACTACGATCGTTGAAGGTGCCGGCGACAAAGAAGAGATCAAGGGCCGTATCGCCCAGATTCGCAGGCAGATCGAAGACACTTCCTCCGACTACGATCGCGAGAAGCTGCAGGAACGCCTGGCCAAGCTGGCCGGTGGTGTGGCTGTGATCAACGTTGGTGCCGCTACCGAGACCGAGATGAAAGAGCGTAAGGCTCGTGTCGAAGACGCCCTGCACGCTACCCGTGCGGCCGTCGAAGAAGGCATCATCCCGGGCGGCGGCGTGGCCCTGCTTCGCGCCGTTGCGGCTCTCGAAACTGTCGAGTGTCCGGAAGACGAGATGATCGGTGTCAATATCATCCGTAAGGCTCTCGAAGAGCCGGTTCGTCAGATTTCTGAGAACGCGGGTATGGAAGGCTCGGTCGTCGTGAACAACATCAAGGGTGAAGACGGTGCCTACGGTTACAACGCTCAGGTCGACAAGTACGAAGACCTGTTCTCGGCCGGTGTCATCGACCCGACCAAGGTGACCCGTACCGCTCTCGAAAACGCCGCTTCGATCGCCGGTCTGTTGCTGACCACCGAAGCTGTCGTTGTTGACAAGCCGGAAGAGAATAAGGCTCCCGAGATGCCTCCGGGCGCGGGTGGCATGCCGGGCGGAATGTACTAGACTACAAAAGCCCTCCCATTATCCTCTCAGGGGTTCGGTCATTTAGACCGAACCCCTTTCTTGTTTGGGCCTGTAGTCTCTAGTCTAGCAGAGAGATACCGATTGACGGAAACGACAAAATCGCTTATGATACGGTCCTTGTCAGGGTGTCAGCGGATGTCCAGCCACTTTGTTTTGGTGAGAGGAGCGCAGATCAGTCTCTGCATTGAGTTGGGATGATGTTCATCACTCGTGATCGCAAAGCCACCTCCCCAGTCATGCGAACTGCTCTGGTCCTTGCATGGCTTTTGATGGGTACATATGCCTCGGCCACGCCCATTACCGAGTTCGATGTAAACCTCTTTGGGGTGGTAAAGGTGTTCGGCTTTCGCGACTCACTTCCTCCCGATGATCTGGTTATCAGATTCCACTCGGGAAAGGACACGATTGATGCGGTCTACCCAGCATACAGCGATAACAAGAGACGCTCGTACAGCGTAGACTTGCCATCTGGCCTGGTTGGCCAGGACGTGTCGGTTTCGTTGCAGAATACTCACTTTTTGATCTATTCTCCCGAGCAATTCTCGCCACGGGATGAAAGAGATCACAAAGTAAAAATCGTGATCTCCGACAGTGCCAGAGTTGCCGAGAAATGTTTCGCGCGATCGGATACATTGACCGGCAATGGCCTGCACAGAGAGGCTCTGAGCAACCTGGAACGGGCGATCTCTCTCCGGCCAACATACGGGATGTTCAAATCGTGGGTGACCGCATTCGACCGTGTCACTCGCGAGAGCATTGATTTCGATTCTCTGCTGTTGAAGAGGCCGATGACAACCATAGGCAAGGAGTTTTACGAAAGCCTCTTGGAGGATTCAACACGCGGACCGGAACTTGCCTATGACTTTAGTCGAGTAGTCGCGGATGCCATTCTCAGGTCGAGTCGCACGCCCATTCGGGACTCAATTGGCAGGGAGGTTGCCAATCAAGCGATCAACCTCAATCCTCGTTTTTCCTTGGCCTACAAAGCCAAGTATGATATTCTCAAGAAGGTGTCCGCCGACAGGGATATCGTTGAACTGGCCTTATACTACTTCGACAGTGTGCACGTCGACACGGTTCGCGCGACGGCTGGCTACTTCCTGGATGTTTTCGGAATAAGTTTGAGTTCTCTGACTGAGATTAGATTTCCCTATCCAAGTGTCGCTAAGTATCGTCGGATTTTTGCCCGAGAGCCTTACTTGATAGGCTATTGGACCCGATACCGGGAGATTTTTGATCAATATGAGCAGACAATTCGCGAGTCAGTCGCAAATGCGACCGAGCAGAAACGTTTGGAGGACATTCTGGTAGTGAAGGCCAACGCAGATTGGTTCCTGGAGCTCATGCGTTAGTTCTCGCTCGGATCGCCGGACATGGCTCATATCAATCAGTTGTCTGCCGGCTCCTACTCTTGACACCACAGTACAAAGCAACTGTCGAAATAGCGTTCCGCACCGAGAAGATCCGCCTCCGCGAAGTCGGCCGCGACCATGGTGACTCTTGTGTCTACCAGCCCCAGGCTATCGTACAAGCCTGCTTTGCAGTAAGAGTAAAACTGGATTTTCGCGTCGTGCATGAAACGACGATATAGCTTCAGCGAATCATCGAGTTGCCAGGCGATCGCTTGATCGACACCGTGGTGACTCACGCCTTGCAGGAGCCACATGTATCGCTGGAAGGTTCGATTTAGCGTATCTAAAAAGAGTGCCTTTTTCGGGCTATACTCGTTACGATAACTGCCAATCCTGGACAAGAACATCGAATCAAGCCATGTCGAGTCCTTGTACTTTCCAGGGCTTGGTGAGTAGATATCAAAGACTGCGTGGGCCCTTCCGTAGGCCTCAGATACGTTCTCTATAGCCTGCAACCTCTCCTTCAGAAAAAACTGATCCTCGGCTGCTTGTGCCCGGAGATTCTCAAGAATAGAGTTGCCCCAATAACCAGCCGCGATTATCGCCAAACCGATAAGGACTTTCTCAACTACAATCCTCCAAAGACCCAGCCTGTGTTCTAAGCGGATCTTCGCCTCTTCTTCAGGCTCCATATCTTGCTTCTTGCCTTGATTGGTGTCTTGATCCTTGGTCAAATCAGTCCCCTTCGCTGTACTCGATGAGTTCCTTTGTCTCCAATTATATCCGTTTTCCTCGACGGAAGCAACGCGATTGAGTGTTTCCACAACCTGTTGACAAACCGACACCTCCAACTTTATCTTCGGCCATGCCGAATTTGAGAGAGTTCGTTAAGAAGATCCGGGACCAGTATCCCGACGATCGGGTGACCTATCAGAAGCAGATCCCGACGTTTCATCCCCAGACAATCGACGAAGCGGCCAGCTTCATGAAACTGGCCAACGACTCGAGCCAGCCGCTGTTCATCAGTGGCTTCTGCAACAACATCGATCCGGTGGGGGAGAAGTTTGCCGAGATC
>Ga0180430_10002168_pt1 | contig 18081 bp, 13 predicted proteins | sample SS_ome_9_FD_132999 | JGI IMG/M metagenome (GOLD analysis project Ga0180430, IMG submission 132999) | Hypersaline lake sediment archaeal communities from the Salton Sea, California, USA - SS_1_S_2 metaG | ecosystem: Environmental > Aquatic > Non-marine Saline and Alkaline > Hypersaline >... | reverse complement strand
GTATTCCCCCTAACGAATTACGACATGGAACTTTTGGGAGAATGCGAGTGGTAGTCCACATGGATGGCCTTGATAAAGATCTCAGATCGAATCGAGAAACCCTCTCCGCGGGGCCGCTGCTAGAAGACGCACAAAACTTACTTAGAAGTGTTTTCAACGCAGTACGTCCTACGCTAGAACGCCACGACGCAGACGAATCGCCGGGAGCAAAACTAGCTCGAAAACTGGCAAGTAGTCCATCAAGCCTTTCTCGCAGACCGATTTTCGACCTAGCAATAGCCGTCGTCCAGGGAAACGCAGAATCCAATTTCCTCAACATTCCGAAGTTCCGCTCCACCTCGGAAAAGGACGACTTCCTACAGCGACTCGAGGAACGACTCGAAAACAATGAAGAGCTGCTCAAAAAACTCTCGATCGACTACAAGGATTCTTCCTCAGACTTCATTGCCCGTTTCGATCTTCTTGAGGGCCAACTTCGAATCAACGCCTGGCACCCCTTTGTCGCCACGTTTCACGATGAGTTCACAAACAAAAACTCGAGTCAGCCTCTAGAGATTCTTGCCATGTCGGAAATTCTCGCTGAATCACAGCTCCACATGCTTGGCGTGAAACACAGCACAATTCTCGACTATCTTCATACACGTGACCAACTAATTCGGTACCTGGCCAACGAGTCCGGACGCCAAAGTGCCCTCGCTGTGTCAAACAACCTCATCAACAATCGCAACAACGCAAGCGGCCTCGAAGGTAGTGTCTGTGACGCTTTCTCCAGCCTTGGGTTCGAAGTCACACCACTCGCAAAAAAGGGAGAACCCGATGGCGTGGCCAATGCGAACACATCTGCACAATCGAGCAACAACCCAACTTCATACAAAATCAGTCTAGAAGCAAAAAGCAAAGTCAAGGATGGGAAGAAGGTTTCGGCAAAAAGCGTGGGAATTTCCACCATCGCAAGACAACGAGACGATTGGGAGTGCGACCATTCTGTTGTAGTCGGGCCGGCGTTTCCAACGACACAGGGGGATCAATCTGCTCTCCTAAAAGAGATCGACACAGACCGTAAGAGAACTGCCGAAGAGAACAACGGGCACCCCAAAACTATCACCCTGATCACTATTGATGACCTCGCGAAACTAGTCAGACTACGCCCGATCAAGCAGCTTGGTCTGCAGAAACTGAGAACGCTGTTTTCGGAGTGCCGCAGTCCGGAAGAGAGCCACGATTGGGTCAACAAGATTGCCGCCATGCAGGTCACCAAACCTCCATATCGACGGATAATTCAAACCATCGAAGCCACCCAGAGAAAATTCAAAAGGGCACCTGTGACCTATGCTGCTCTCCGCACGGAGCTTTCTCACCTCGACGAGCCCATCATCTATGAGACAGACAACGATCTTCACGAGCTGTGCAAAGGAATGGCCCAAATGGCCCCTGGTGCGATTCACGCTCTCGACAACCAAGTGGAGCTTGACCAAAGTACCGAAAACGTGCTCTCCGCAATTGACGCGGCGACTCAAGAGTATCCGCTCGAGGAGCAATAGCCTGCCGTTGCCTGCAAGGGACGGAATCAAACCGACCATAACAATGACGAATAACAACTCGAAAACTATCTATCAGTCGCTCGGCAGAGCCCCTGTACACCCTTTTCCTGCACGCATGGCTCCGGGAATAGCAATAGACGTGCTGTCCCACACACCAAAGGGACATAGAGTGTTGGACCCGATGGCAGGCTCTGGGACCGTGCTCGCTCTGGCACGTTCATTCGGACACTATGCCGTCGGTGTAGACATCGATCCGTTGGCGGTCCTAATCTCCAAGGTATGGACAACATCGCTCAATACTGGAGTAACCGTCTCTCAAGCTCGGGAGGTCCTAGGGGAAGCCAAAGCACTCTACAAATCAACCAACTCAGAAAGTGCGTTCCCCCCTTGTTCGGACGAAGAAACTCGCAAGTTCATGAATTACTGGTTCGATGACACGTCTCGCCGGCAGCTCGCGGCACTAGCAACAGCTATAGACAGAGTCCAACAGGCAACCATTCGCGACGCTCTTTGGTGTGCTTTTTCCAGGCTTATCATTACCAAAAAGGCCGGTGCGTCTTTGGCGATGGATCTGTCACACAGCCGCCCTCACAGGGCATATACAGAGGCTCCAATTGTGCCGTTTGAAAAATTTCAATCGGCCGTTTTGAAAGTCATCGAGAACTGTATCGACTATCGTGCTCCATCGCGCGGTCCAGCTACGAGAGTCCTGGAGGGAGACGCAAGAAAGCTCCCCGTCCATTCCGAATCGATCGATCTTGCCCTGACATCTCCCCCCTACCTCAATGCAATCGACTATGTAAGATGCAGCAAGTTCACTCTCGTCTGGATGGGCTACACCGTGTCCGAACTTAGACAACTGCGCTCCAACAGCGTCGGAACAGAAGTCGGAAAATACGACACAGAAAATGACACTCAAATCATCGGAGTGATGGATGACCTGAAGCTACGCCCAGCACTCGATTCCAGACAGACTGCTCTTGTTTCCAGATACATCGACGACATGCGGGGCGCCATGTCTGAAGTCTCACGTGTTTTGGCTCCCAGCGGTCGAGCAATCTACGTTGTGGGAGAGAACACGATCAGGGGTACCTATGTCCGAAACTCCATCATTATCTCGTCCGTTGCAGAGATATTCGGGCTTGTTCTCCAGAGCAAGCACGAGCGAACCCTGCCGGCAAACAGGCGATACCTCCCACCACCAGCCAAATCAGGAAAGAACGAAAGCATGGATGCCCGAATGAGGAAGGAAGTCGTTCTCGAATTCAAAAAAAGTAGCGTAAACTCGACAATCCCCTCTTTCCAATACCGAGCGTTCCCAAGTTGAACGCTCTCCTGCCACGCCGTTCTTGACCAGCACTATCCATTCTCAGATACTAGACCCAAGCATGGCCCTGAAGACCCTTTCTCGCCGGCGAAATTCCGGCTCATCCTAGCTAGCCACTGGTGCCTCGACTAGGTCTTCTACCTGGGAAAGGGAGAACTCAGTAAAACCATACCCTCAGAAGAATCGTTCTTCTAGACGTACGAATGTGACCTCTTACGTCGCGAGTCGAATCGACAGGCTCCCCTTCGCGAGCTGCATATCAGCCACCGCCTGCTGGACGCCTACCTCTGTTGCGTGAAGAAATCGTCTTAGTAATGGCAGTTGGCTCTCCTTTCTTCGCCACAGACAAGAAAAATCTTCTGGCGTCCGGTAACTGAAAGTTACTGGATTGTGTCGAAGACTAATTGCATACCAGACACATGGAAACGAACACGCCGAAATTGATCTCGACAGCGCCCTCTCAGGGGCTGTCTCCTTACCGTGAGAAGGCTCGGGCCTTCGCATCGAACTCGAAGTCGGAGGCGACCAAGAAAGCATATGCCAAGCAGTGGGAACGCTTCGATGCGTGGACCCTCGAAACCGGAGAGACGGCTCTCCCAGCATCTCCACTGACGGTCGCAGGGTACATCGCCTTTCTCGCGGAGGAGGGGATCCGGCCCACCAGCATCAACCTTGCTGTCACCTCGATCTCCCAGGCGCACAAACTCTCCGGACACGAGTCTCCGACATCCTCTCCGATTGTCCGGGAAACCCTCAAAGGGATCCGCCGTCACGTCGGAACGGCCGTCGCCCAGAAGGAGCCGCTTGTCGTCGAGCATCTCCAGAGGATCTGCGGTTGTTTCGGAGACGACCTGATCGATCACCGCAACCGTGCACTCCTCCTCGTCGGCTTCGCAGGTGCCTTCCGCCGCTCTGAGTTGGTCGCACTCACAGCGGAGGATATTTCCGAAGCTCCCGAGGGACTCAGGGTCGTCATCCGAAGATCGAAGACCGACCAAGAAGGGGCCGGTCGTACCGTCGGCATCCCGTTCGGAAATGATCCCGCCCTCTGCCCTGTCCGATCCCTGCGGGCTTGGCTGACGGAGGCAGGAATCACATCAGGTGAGATCTTCAGAGGTGTTGATCGATACGACCATATCTCGGCCCGGGGGCTCTCCGGTCGCTCCGTCGCTAGGATCATCAAGGGGCTGGTCGAGCAAGCCGGATACGATCCAGCTAAGTTCTCAGGACACTCACTTCGTGCTGGTCTCGCGACCGCAGCTGCAGCAGCAGGGAAATCGGAAAGAGCGATCATGAACACCACGGGACATCGAAGTGTCTCCATGGTCCGTCGGTACATCAGACAGGGATCGGTGTTCCGCGACAACGCCGCCGATGGCCTGCTCTGAGCTGTTTCATAGAGTGCGGACTTAGGTTCATCGCTCTCGTACAAGCAGCTTCAATTCACCGGGGCGATCTTACTGAGCCGCGCCGCTGAAGGTTCCCAAGTTGCCCTGAACCAGTTGTAGACGAGGAGTTCGTAGTTCAGTCGGATGAACTCATACAGCTGTTCATGTTCGCCCTGATCGAAGTCGCCCTCCTGCTTGAGCACCAACAGTTCATTGTCAGCGATCATCATCCACGCCCACTTGCCGTCCTCTCCCTGAGGGTACCACTCGACTCGTGGTGTCAGGTCCTCGTCGTCCCCTTGGCCGCTGAGGTAGAGCACCCCGGGCAGTCCCGTCGTCTCAGTGCCATGTTTCGAATACAGTTCCGGATCTCTCGTCTTGTCCATGCCTCTCTCCTGTCCTACTGACAGGATATCATGCACGTCGTGGCGTGTGTTCGATCTCGTGCAGGATCACTCTTTTTTCATCAACGAGTTCGCCGCCTCGGTCTCGCCCATGTGCCGAAGCATCTGATGCATCGCCGCCCTCAAGAATTCCATTCTGGTTCTCATGCCCTGGCGCTTCCAAGCGGCATCAACCTGCTCGACCACGCCGACTTCGAGACGAAGTGGAAGCACCTTGTAGGAGGCATGTCGACGGATCCGTTGGGCTCTCTTCCCGACCGTCCGCTTGCCGGTTTTGAACTCGACAATCCGTCGAATGAGATACGTCCGGCTCTGGCTCGCTGTCGCCTTGCCGACGATGCGTTCGTACATCTCCGACAACTCATCGAGAGATAGCTCGACCAGTTTGATCCCGCCTTCCTCGGCGTTGTCCTCCTCCTCGATCTGGGCGGCTTCCTGGCCCTGGGGCTTGTCCTCCCCCTTGGTCGAGTTCTTGGCCTTTTCGTCGGCACCGGTCTTCGGAGACTCCTCTCCCTCCTCTTTACTCAGGGTATCGCCATCGTGTTGAACACCATCGGTGTCGGCGCTTTCTGCCTCATCCTGCTGAGACTCTGTGGCCTCCACTTTGCCATCCTGCTCGGAGGCATCGGATGCCCCTCGCCCCTCCTTCTCAGCCTGTTGCTCGTCATCCTGGGCTGGCTCAACAATACCGTCGCCCAGGCTCAACGCCTCGACTCGCGCCTCCTCCTCCTCGGCCTCAATGATCCTACGCACCAGATAGATCTTGTTCGGGGCCTTGGTCTCCTCGCCGGTCACCCGTGCGAACAGCGACTGCAAGTCCGGCACCTTCATTTTCATCAGTTTTTTCTGCCTCGCCTCTTTGTCCATCGCTTCCTCCCTGTTTCCGTGTCAGAGGCCGCACAAGCGCCCTCAGTCTTTTCGTCTCTCTTTTTTGAGTTCGGACCAGAACGCCAGGTCTTCGACCAAAGGATCGCTGCTGACGAAGCTCCATCGGCCCTCTCTCTCCAGCCAAGGCTTGACTTCGATTCGATCGCCCTCGACCACACCGCCGACGCGTGCGAGATGATCCTCGTCTGTTACGTAGGCGTCGGCGTGATCGGGATCGACCCCGGCTTTAAGCACGGCCACGATCAGAAGTTCGTATCCACGAAGTGCCTTCTGCTCCGAACCCTTATACCGTGTGACTTTCCCGATAATCGGCATGCTGTCCTCCGCGATGGCTCAAGTTCCATCGCAACGACATACACGCTCCGATTCAGAGTGATAGCAAGTGCAATATCGATGGATGATTCAGAAAAACGAACTCAAGTTCGCAGAGAGGCAGTCGGTTGATCGGATGTGTCAGTTGCCTCCGACTTTGAAGCTGTAGACGTTGATGATTCTCTCTACCTTCGTATTAAACTGAATCGTCGTATCCGCCTTCGGATAGTAGTAGTATAGCCACTTTTCACGTTCCTCGGTCTTCACTGGCAGCCCATACTTGGCCTTGAATTCCGAGGTAGTCGCCACCATCATGGGCATTCCTTCCAGCTTCTTCAACTCCTTTTGAAGAACCTCAGTTTCGGATTTTTCAGTAGCCTTTGGAGTGTGCTCATCATCAGCATGGACTTGCTGCTTAGAGGCCCCCTTTTCATTCGGTGATTCAAAAACTCCACCCATGACAAGGGCAAGTACGATAACTGCGCCGATGACTCCGGCCACAATCTTCAAAGCGGGAGATGTCTCTAGATCAGTGCCGAATGCGAGTACGGGCTTCGGATTCTGAGGCATCGGATCGATCGGCTTCCCGACCAATGCAGAAAACGAGTCCTTGTAGCCAGCAGATGCTGACTCAGACAGGACGTTGAAGTCTACGACGTAAAAAGAATCAGCGAAAGTGACCACAAGTTTCTCTTTTTTGTGGGCAAGAGACTCCACCCGATCACAATCAAACAACTCCGAGTCACCGGCGAGGCTCTTCAAAACCACCTTGGAGCCTACGAAATGGATCTTTCCTCCAATGGATTTGAGTATCTTTCCCTGAGGGTATGCGAGGATTTTCAGATCTGAAAGCACCGCGATGGCTGCTTTCCGCGCGCTTTCGCTGTCGCCCGTTCCCTCACTTTCGATGAACTCGCCACAGTGTTTGCATTTGATGGCCTCGTCACGGATAACTTCTTCGCAGTATGCGCACTTCTTCATCGTCTTCTTCCTCCAATCCGCCGCAGTCTTGTCCGTTCGTCAGGGGGCGGAGGCGGACACTCCCGTCAAAGCCCACGCTATCATTCCCTACGCCCCCACCGGCCAATCCCTCCAGAGCGCCTCGGCCTGCTCCAGGAAAGCACTCATCATCGGCTCGAAGTGCTCGGTCTTGACCTTCTTCCGTCGAAGCGTGCGCTTGACCGCTGCTCGGACCGTAGCTTTGACCTCTTCTCGGTGGGACTCGGTCCAATCCACCTTGAGGTTCTTCTTGATGACCTGCACCACGTCGTGGATGAGATCCCGCAGGAGCGGATCGTCGTAGACGGTGGCGTAGTTGTCGTGAACGGCATCGTAGAAGGCCAGCTCGTCCTCTGAGAGGCCCAGGAGCTTGGTCCGCTTGGCGTCCGCGTCCATCTCCTTCTTCATCTCCAAGATGGCCTGAATCACGGTCGCCGCGTCGATGACGCGCTTGTGGTAGCGGTCCAGGGTCTTCTGGAGCAGCTCCTTGAACGATTTGGACTTGGCGAGGTTGCGGGCGGCCTGGGAGCGGATCTGGTCGCCCATCAGCTTCGCCAGCAGCTTCACACGCAGGTTCTCGTGGGGCTTGTCCTTGAAGGTCTGGAGGAAGTCGTCGTCGAGGATCGAGATGTCGGCGGCCCCGAGGCCGGAGAGCTGGAAGATGTCCACCACGCCCTCGCTCTCGACGTGATCGTCCACCAGATCCCGCACGGCCTTCTCCAGCTTCTGATCCGTGTCCTCCCCCGGTGTCAGCTTCCGCACCTGCTTGCGGATGCGCTGGTAGCAGATCACCTCGTCGGCGTGGGGGCGGGCTTCGTCGAGCTGCTGGACGAGCAGATACGCCTTGGTCAGACGAAGCTCGGCCCGCAGGAACACCTGGGTCCGCTCGTCCTCCTCGGCGAGCCAGTCGTAGGCTGCACGGTGGAGGTCCTCCCGCTCCAGCGCCGACATCTGACGCCACTTGCCGTAGCCGTCACCCTCGGGAACGCTGCGCCGGATCTCCTCCAGGCAGTCGAAGAAGACGGGCAGCGCCTTCTCCCCCACCTTGGGGGCCGGGTCGCCCGATCCGCCGCCCTTCGTGTACGTGTTGGTCGCCTCGCGGAGCTGATCGCCGATGCCGATGTAGTCCACTATCAAGCCGTGGGGCTTGTCCCGGAAGACCCGGTTCACCCGCGAGATCGCCTGGATCATGTTGTGGCCCTTCATCGGCTTGTCCACGTACAGGGTGTGCAGGCACGGGATGTCGGTGCCGGTGAGCCACATGTCGCAGACCACCACGATCTTCAGCGGGTCGTCCGGGTCCACCAGCCGGGCCTTGATGGCGTCACGCTGGATCTTGGTCGTGATGTGCCCGGCTTCGTTCCACGCCTTGGGGTCCTTCGTGATGTCCCCGGTCATCACCACCTTGACCTCTGGACAGCCTGGGAGGGCCGTCAGGGCGTCGTACACCCTCACGGCGTTTTCACGGGTCATGCAGACGATCATCGCCTTGCCGTCCAGGGTGGCCGTGCGCTCGGTGTAGTGAGCGAGAATATCCTTCGTCAGCGCATCAACCCGCTGTTTCGACCCCGCCGCCTTTGCGAGCGCGGCCCAGCGGGTCTTCTTGCTCTCCAGGACAGAGGCTTCGACGCCCACATCGGCGGCGGACTCCTCCAGCGCCGTGTCGATGTCCGCGCCCGTGAGATGGAGCTTGGCCTGCCGGGGCATGTAGTAGATCGCCACCGTGGCCCCGTCCTCCTGGGACTGCTTGATGTCGTAGGTGTGGATGTAGTCGCCGAACACCTCCTGGGTGTCGGCCCCGCTGAACGAGATGGGCGTGCCGGTGAACCCGAGCCGCTTGGCGTGGGGCAGCGCCTCGTTCAGGTAGCGGGCGTACCCCTGCATGAAGCCATATTGCGATCTGTGCGCCTCATCTGCGATCACGATGATGTTGTCCCGCTCGGACAGGACCGGGTGTTCGGCTTCGATCACCTGACCATCCGGCCCGCGCTTGAGGGCGAACTTCTCGATGGTGGTGAAGATCACCTCGCCGCCACCCCGACCGAGAAGCTCCCGCAGATCGTCCACGCTGTCGGCGTGCTTTACGTCACCGACGAGGCCCCGTGCCACCACGAACTGATCGTGGAGTTGATCGTCTAGGTCGGTGCGGTCCACCTGGAGGACGAACGTGGGGTTTCGCAGCTCCGGGAGATCCCGCAGGATGCCGACCAGGAACGTCATCGAGAGCGACTTGCCCGACCCGGTGGTGTGCCAGATCACGCCGATCCGCTTGTCCCCGCCGTTCGTGAACGTGTCCAAGGCCCGCTCCACGGCGGCCCGCACGGCGAAGAACTGGTGGTACTTGGCCCCCTTCTTGACGATGCCCTTCTTGCTCGTCTCGAACAGGATGAAGTTGCGGATGTAGTCGAGGAGCCGCTCCTTGGGGAACAGCCCCTCGATCAGCGACTTCATCGAGCCGAACTCCCCCGGTTCGACCGTGTGACCGTCGATGGACTTCCACGGGGCGAACCACTCTAGCCCTGAGGTCCACATGCCGTGGAGGACGCTGTTGCCGTCTGAGAGGACGCAGAAGGCGTTGAACTCGAACAACAGGGGGATGTCCACGGTGTAGTGGCCGATCTGGTTGTACGCCTCCTTGACCGTGGGCTGCTCGGCGTAGGGGTTCTTCAGCTCGAAGACCACCAGGGGCAAGCCGTTGACGTAGACGATGATGTCGGGACGCCGGGTGTTCTTGCCGGTGATCGTCAGCTGATTCACAACGTGAAAGCGGTTCTTCTCAGGATGTTCCCAGTCGATGGGATGAATGTGCACCACGTCCCGCTCTCCCGGCGGCGTGGAGGGCCGCTTCCCCAGGGGCACGACGGCTGCCTCTGCGGCCATCGCGACGGGCAGCTCCACCGGCAGCTCGAAGCCCCTGGTGAGCATATCCACGTGAAACGCCCTGTTGCGGTGCAGGGTGTCCACGCCGTCAGGCCGGGTGAGTTTCTCCACGGCGAGGTCGATGGCGTCGGCGGGCAGCTCAGGGTAGCGGTAGCCGAGGCTGCTGCGCAGGATGTCGGTGAGGACGACCTCCTTGTCGTCGCGCTCGATGTCGGGGCCGGGGAGGTACTCGTAGCCGAGGAGCTGGAGGCGCTCGATGGTGGCCTGTTCGTGGTCGCTTTCGTGGCCGTGGGTCAAACCCTACTCCTCATCACCCTTGTCCGGTGCTGGAATATCGAATGCCAGCACCGAGATTGTGAGTCGCCGTTCTTTATCGTCACGATGGTGGAACGTGTACCTGAACTCGGTCTCGTCGCCCCAATCGACCGATTCGACGTAGTTGCTGTGCGTCTTCATCACCTCGTCGGTTTTCCTGAGGACGGAGGTGAAGTTCTTCCTGCGGTTGAACAACAGGATCGCCGTCTTGGTATCGCGCCAAGACGTGTAGCCTAGCAGCTGATCGACCGTTTCCAGAAGCAGCTGCGGTCCGTCCCATATCTTGCACTCAGCGATGAAGATGTTCCGACCCTCGAACCTGACGAGGATGTCCGTTTTGCCCTCGAAGTTGAAAGTCTCACCGGTAGCTTGACCTTCGTAGTGTCCGTTCAACGGTACGAGGAACAGGAACCTGATCGACTCTTCATCTAATTTGGAGAAGGTCCTCGGACTCAGCTCCATCACCCTGGACATTCTCGACACGACGGAGAGAATGTACTCGTAGTTTTCTTCATCCAGTGCAGGTTCGGGAGCTGCTCTGCTGTCGCCCTTCGGCGGGGTGGCCGGGGTGATCTTCCGCCTCATCTCCGGCACGTAGTATACGTCTGAAGGATCTTCCCTGCGCTTTACAGGAAAGCTGAACCCAGTTACCAAGCTCTTGTCCGCAGCCAGCTTCGCACGGCGACGGTCGAGCCCCTTCACGACCGTATCCCGGATAGTGGCATTGAACGGACTGATGTCCGCATCGACCCAATTGAGCCACGTTTTCAGGTTCTCTAGCTCAGGCTTGAACTGTGACTCGATCTTCGCTGCCGTCTCCTCGTTGTGGTCTACCGACTCATAGCAATATGCCAGTCCTTCGGCATTGCGAGCGGCTCTAGGCCGATTCGTGTTGTACGCCGTAGGCTGGTACTTCAACAGATTCCGGTCCCCTTCGAGCGAAACGATGAACCGAATGAGGACACCCGGCTTGAAGACGGCCTGTCCCCTCCCATAGGCGGCATATCCCGGGATCCGGCTCACATCGACTTCAGTTTCCTCGGTCTCGATCCTGACGCCGTCATCGACGATCCTGGGAGGGTCGAAGCGAGCCTCACGTTCGAAGTAGTCGCACCAGCTGTCGCCATCCGTACTCGCCAGTTGCGCTTCGCCGATCTCCTCGATTTGCTTCTCCAGCCACCCCTTCCGACCTTCGAGAAGTTCTCGCAGTTGTCCATCTGCAAACAGATACTCAACCCGGTCGCGGATCATAATGCACCCTCCACCGCCTTCTCGGCCTGCTTGAGGCGGATCTCGCCGGATAGGAGCTTGGGGAGGAGCGTGTCGCGGAGGTCGGCGAGTGTGGTGGCCTCTTTGGCATTGCGGCCAGCGAGATCGAACAGCGGCGTGATCAGGTCGCCGAAGGCCAACGGCACACTATCGTCCGTCGGGAGCACCTGCCGGAACTGCTTCAGGTCATCCAGTTGCACTCGCTGCCGTCCACTGGTTCCCGTCATGCTCTTTTCCGCGTGCGCTCGGAACTCTGGATACCGGGCGAGAACGTAGCCGAACGCTTCAGGCCACGGCGTGTGCGGTCGGAGCACGATGAACTCGGTGGACCCCCAACCGACCTCGCCGTCAGCGAGGCAGTCCACGTACACGGTCTTTCCGTTCTCCAAGCACGGAGTGATCTTCGCCAGTAGAGTATCCCCGTTCACGAATGTCGCCCCGGACCCCTTGACTCGGGTCTCGACGACCGAAGGCGCATGGCCGGAAGTGGGTGCCGCCGTCATCGGCACGTAGCTCGCCTCGACACCCTTTCCGAGGATTCTCTTGGGGTTGATCGCCATGAACTCGGGGAGGGTCATTACCTCCCACCCCTCCGGCACCGGCCCCTCCTCCGTCTCCACGAACCGATCCGGGAACAGCGCCGCTGTCTCGTGGTCCATCCCGAACGGCCTGCGGCCCTCTGCCTTGGCGTGGACCGGGTCGAAGTCCACGAACCACGACTTGAACAGCGCCGCCGCCATCTCCTCCAGCGTGCGGTTCATCTGGCGGTTCAGCTCGATCTTGTCGTCGAGCGCCCCGAGGACCGAGGCGATGGCGCGTTGTTCGTTCAAAGAAGGGGAAGGAATCAAAAGCTCTTTCAACGCCGGTATTCGTAGGTTGCTGACCGTTGATCCGGTCCCCTCATAGCATCGGATTTGCGACTGGACCTCCGGTGACATCAGGGCGTAGAGCAGAAACCTCCCATCAACAGCGGATGGATCAGGACGCAGGAGTACCATCCTCTGGCCGAGACAGCCTCTTACGCCGGGAGGGATTATTGCCACTTCGCCCATTGGCGCTTCCCGTGTGATGATCAAATCGCCGCTGGTCGGAATGGCCCTCTTGATGCGCTTCTGGTAGTGTTCTTCTGTCGTGAAACTCACCTGCGACAAGTTCATCCTGCCGTCGCGGATATTGGGAGATCGAAAAACGAGCACTCCCTCATCAGTCCACTTCGGGGTGGAGTGGGGACAGTCAACGACGAGCTGGCACAATGCCTCTACCGTCGTTGACCCAAATTGCCCGTTGTTGCTCATCGGTCGCCACTATCGCCTTCCGACAGCCGAGCGTATTGCTTAGGCCAAGAAGCGGGTGGAGCTAGACACATCTCGTCGTCTCGGACGAGTGCGCAAACGGTGTCCAGCCCGTTCTTGCCGCAAATATCGGGGTTCGTGTGTCGGCACCCTACTGTCTTCTCAGCGGTATCTTCGGGAAGAAGTGGTGCATGAAATCTCTTTGCCTGCTTCGGTTTTTGTCCCATCTTCGCTAGGGTCCCTTCAGTGATCTATCTGGTCCAGTGCCGAGTTGATGAGATCGGACAACTTTGCCGACTCGTTGAATTGCGTCTTCAGGCGCACCCGTAGCCGCGAAAATTTCTGCTCGAACCCCTCCTCGTCATCGCCAGTTTCTTCTGCTCCGACGTAGCGCCCGGGGGGAAGTGCATACCGATTCCCCCCCACCTCCTCGGTCGTCGCCACGCCGCAGAACCCGGCCACGTCGTCCGGCCTGCCGGTGCGCTTGAAGGTCCGGTACACGGACGCGATCTTCTCGATCTCCTCGTCCGACAGGAACTTCTGCTTGCGGGAGCCGGGGATCAACGTCCCGAGGTTGCGCCCGTCGATGAACAGGATCTCGCCCTTGCGCTTGCGGTAGCCGTGCGAGCCGTCGCGGTTGCGGGAGAGGAACCACAGGGCGCAGGGGATCTGGGTTTGGGCGAAGAGCTGGCCGGTGAGCTGTACCACGCAGTCCACGAAGTCGAGGTCTACCAGGGCCTTGCGGACTTCCAGTCTCGCGGTCTCGCTGTTGGAGAGTTCTCCTGTGGCCATGACGAACCCGGCAGTGCCTCCGGGCGCGAGGTGGTGAAGGAAGTGCAAGATCCACATCGTGTTCGCGTTCCGCACCGCCAGGGGCATCGGGCGCTTGTGGCCCTCGTCGTCCAGCATGCCCAGGTCGAGCCTCGGGTCCTTGTTGGACACCCGATCCGCGCCCCAGCCGCCCTCGCCCTTGGACCCGTCGTTGAAGGGGGGATTGGCTATTACGTAGTCGGCTTTCACTTGGTCGTGCTGGTCGTTGAAGTAGGTGTTGCCCATGCGGATGTCGCCGTCCAGGCCGTGGATGAACAGGTTCATCCGGCACAGCCGGTAGGTGAAGTCCTTGCTCTCCTGCCCGTAGAACGACAACCGCCCGTTGTGGCTGGTGAAGGCGTCCGACTGGACGAACATGCCGCCCGAGCCGCAGCAGGGGTCGAGCACCTTGCCGCGCTGTGGCTCCAGCATCGCCACCAGCGTCTTGACGATGCTCGACGGGGTGAAGTACTCGCCGCCGCGCTTGCCCTCGGACGAGGCGAACTCGCCGATGAAGTACTCGTACACCCGCCCGATCACGTCCTCGCCGCCCTGGTCGGCCTCGAAGACCTCCTTGGAGAACAGGTTGATCAGGCCTCGCAGGTTCTCGGGGTCCAGGTTCGACCCGGCGTAGATCGGCGGCAGCAGGCCGCGCAGCTTCTCCGGGTAGGTATCCTCCAGCAGCTTGAGGACCTTGTCCATCTGCACCTTCACGTCGTCCCGCCGGGCCACCTCGTTGACGATGCGCTGCCAGCGGGCCTTCTCGGGCACGATGAAGGTGGACGCCGCCTTGTACTCGTCCGGGTCGTCGAGCGCCCCTGTGTCGCCGTGGTAGTCGCTCTTGGGGTCGGCGATCAGCAGCTCCAGCTCGGCCCGCCGCTTCTCGTATCGGAGCGACAGGAACCGCAGGAAGATGATCGGCAGCACGTACCGCTTGTAGTCCGACGGCTCGATGGACCCGCGCAGTGTCACCGCCGCCTGCCACAGCTCCTTCTGGATGTCGACCATGCCGCCGTTGCCGTTGCCGTTCTCTTTCTTCTTGGGGGTTCTGCCCGCCTTCTTCCTTTTCGGGGCAGGAGCGGCCTTCTCTGGCCTCTCAGCGGGCTTCGGTAGAGTCATCTGCGCCCCTGTCTTCCCCCCGATCAACCGAGCCGCGATCTCCGCCTTCGCCTTTCCTGAGTCATCAAGCCCAAACGCCCGACACAGTTCCTTGAGCCGAGCCCGCTTCAGCCCGCCCAAGATCTCCTCCAACGTCGCCTTCCTCGACGACGCAACCACCTCCACCAGCCCATCTTTGGATCTCCGATCCTGGGGCTCCAATCCAAAGCGATCGACGACCTCCAACAGCTCATCTCGCTTCAGTTCCCCGACAATCTCTCGCTTACTCGGCATCAGGTCGCACCTCTCCCGCTCGATTCACTCCGGTTACACGATACCGCTGCCACCGGACAACTTCTGACTCTCAGCTTCAAAAAAGGCCGTTACCGACTCGACAGCTCGACAGCGATTATCCACACTTCGATGCAGTTTTTCAACGCGGCAAGCACAATCAGCAAGATCGAGGGATCGAAAAAGGTAGGCAGCGCTGAAGGTCAAGTTCGTTTAGTCTGATGCTCTCTCCTAGAGAGCTGTCAGATCAACATCGAAAACACAAGTGACATTTCGAGGCCCAGCCTCTGACCAATCAACAGTAAAGTCGTACTCAATGATCCCGTTGGAAAGATCAACCCCACCGGTCCCCCACCCGTATCCAGTGTCATCAATCCAGATCTCAGCTCCGATCCCCCAATCCAACACCTCGCCCATTTCCGTCTGGTCAAACCGATCACACTGGTAGTGGGCCAACATTGACATCGTGCCTTCGACCCATTCGCAATTCGTCATCAGATCAAGAGCATTGTCCTCTGAGGGTATCCGCCACCCATAATCCGTCTGCGCGTTGTCATCAAGCAGCTGGCACCACTCGATGGCTTGCTCGTACCATCCAGTTTCAAGGTACCTTTCATTATGCCAACACAGCCCGCTCTCATTATCAATCACTTGCAGCTTTCCGGCTCCACCAGCGCATTCATCTCCCGTCTGCGGACCTACATCAGAATCGCTGTCCGTGTCCGCGTCGGTGTCCGCATCCGCATCCGCGTCTGAATCAGCCCCAGTCGGCTCAACGCACTCACCGTCCTCGCAGACTTCCTGGGTGATCGCGCAGTCCTTGACTTGCATGTACGAACCATCTGCCAAGCAGATCATTCGGTACCTGCCGTCCTCGCAGCTATACGTCCCGCTCTCACACTGCTCTGTACCCGTTCCGGTGTCCGTGTCGGTGTCTGTGTCGGCGTCGCATCGACCGTTCACGCAGATTTCTCCCGTATCGGCGCAGTCTCTCCACGTATGCCAGCTCTCGCCGATGCATTCGACAATTTGGGTTCCAGCACACTGCGTTCCCGTTGCCGTACACTTTGACGTATCAGTGTCTGCATCTGTATCTGAGTCTGTGTCCGCGTCGGTGTCTGAATCAGTGTCCGCATCGGAATCCGCGTCAGCATCAGCGTCCGATCCGGAACCCACGCATACAGCATCCCCCTCCGAGTCGACGTTGCAGAGCTTTCCCTCGGAGGCGCAGTCTTTCTGGAACACCCACAGATCCAGGTCGCACAGCCAGATCTCTTCCCAGACACATTTCGTCTCCCATGGCGGGGAACACGCCAGCGTGTCCGAGTCGGAGTCCGCATCGGCATCTGCGTCACTGTCCGTGTCGGTATCTCCGTCGGAATCAGTGTCAGAGTCACCATCGGAGTCAGCATCTCCACCCGACGGAGCGCACACACCACCAAAGCACACGAGTCCGTCCTCGCACCCCCCTCCCTCGTCGCACGAGCACCCCCCTGAGCCAAGAGGGCAGTCGTTTTGACCGGTGTCACTGCTACCAGGCCCCGAGCAGCCAACGGTCAGCAACAACATCAAAGCAGCAACCGTTTTATACATCTTCCCCTCCTCTATGCCGCCTGTCGCGCCCCCTTTCGGGGGGGGGTCATTCACACATGCCTCTCCGCACCCCAGAGATATCCCAACAAACCGTCAGGAACGCCTTTCCACGCCAAAGAGAGTTGTTCGATGTGGAGTACTCGAACTCGCACCAGGTCAGTTCTGACTGACGTTCGATCTCCGAGAACGCCGAGTTCACTTCCTTTGTTTCTCCAGCTCGGAGATCATCGACATAGCCGAAGCTTTCTCCAACTCGGGTTTTGTTGCCGTCTCGACATCTCGCACGGACCGGCACCCAGATCTGCTCGATATCCTTCTTGGCTGTGACGTCGTAGTCCAAGAAGACATGCTGATTGAAACCAATTCTTGGACGGATATTTGAAACTGTTACCGGTGCACTCTCCTCCAACTTCCTACGTTTCGCCTCCGCCGCCGCAATTCGCCGTTGTTCGCGCTCGTACTCCGCCTGGCGTTGTCTCTTCTCCCGATCCAAACGGGCGCGCTCGCGGGCATCCTCGCGTTCCTGACGGGCTTTCTCTGCAGCTTCCTTCTTCCTGAATGCGGGGAGTTTCTTTTCGTATCGACTCCTCAACTCTGCAAGACGGTCTGACTGACTGTCCAAGGAGTAGGCGACGTCCGCCCGCCCAAGAAGATGCCCAACCGATTCGAGATCACCCTCCTTGACCAACCGATCAATCCGATTCATCAGCTCATCCAACTCGGCTCGGAGGTGTGCCCGGTTGATATTGGAGCACATCGGATGGACGAGATGCGTCACGTCTGTGCCGTGCCCGTTCACCTCAATCACGTAGGAATCGTTGTTTCGATCTGGACAGAACTCCATCGTGATCGCCGACGCCGAAAATCGAACTGCTCCTTCTGTCGAATCCTCCGCCGAGATCGCTCCAGCAATCCTCGAGTCACCATTTCTCTTCGACAACGTCATCGCATCTGATTGGAGCTGACGTTTGAAGCACTGATATTCGTCTCCCCGCTCTTGGACCTCTGTACTGTCGGGAAGGGCGACAACGTCATCGCGCGCGTGTCCCAAATCAATGAAGCTTGAGGTCAGGAAGAGCGCTCCGAGTCCGGTGGCCCCGATGCCGATCGGGATCATGATCGTACCTCGATCAACCCGCTCCTCCTGGCCGGGCTCCCCGACTGTGGGAGTGTTAGCATCGTTCTTCATGGAGGAGCCACCGGCCCAAAGTCCCACTCCGGCTCCCGCGAGCACCAGTCCAGTGGCCAGAACTCCGTAGTAGCCTCCGGGAAGCTTTCGTTCGACGACCTCCTCGTTCTTGTTGAACGTGACCTTCTCGTCGGCGCACATATGCATCTGCCAGGCTGTTATAACGATATCGCCTTCTGACTTGGAGACATCGAAAATCACGTCCTCGGACTCTGGCACCCTCGCCTTCCGCTCCACCGTTCGAGATGGGGTCGATTTCCGTTCTGACGATTCAGTGATCTTCCCAGTGATGTGGAAACAACCTGGCTGAAACAACAACGCGATCACGAGAAGGGAAACACCGACGGGCCTCATGGATGCACCTCAAGTTCGAAGGTGTCGTACCAGGTTTCGCCATTGGCCCCCGAGAACCCGATCCTGAAAGAAATCACCTCGTCCAGCGTTGTATCACTCAACCCGAAATTGATCGCGATCACATGCTTTGC
>Ga0180430_10002165_pt1 | contig 18089 bp, 15 predicted proteins | sample SS_ome_9_FD_132999 | JGI IMG/M metagenome (GOLD analysis project Ga0180430, IMG submission 132999) | Hypersaline lake sediment archaeal communities from the Salton Sea, California, USA - SS_1_S_2 metaG | ecosystem: Environmental > Aquatic > Non-marine Saline and Alkaline > Hypersaline >... | reverse complement strand
GCCGAGAGCACTAAAGGCCCTAAGCCCCGGGGCGTCGAAAGTGACGGTAGGCCTGGAGGACGTCGTAGAGGTCGGTCGAAATCGTGACCGGATCGTCCTCGAAGTCAGTCAGCCAGGTGCGGTTGCTTGCGACCGCGTCGGCGAGCAACGGCAGGATTTCGCCGAGTGAGACCGACACGTTGTCTGCCTCGGTGCGGCCGAGCAGTGACGCGGCAGAGCGATCGAACTCGGGACCGTTGTAGATTCGCAGTTTCCGCATGGCCATGTTGCACACTCCCTCGCGCTGGCTTGCCTGATCGGGCTACGCCTTCCTGGCGCATGCCACCCGACAAAAATTGAGATCGGCATTCGCGGCCCGCAATCTTTGGCAGAATTTGCCGATCCCCCACAATCGGTGAAAACGGCACCATGCCCGGCGGCAATGGGGGAAATATGGGGCCAACGGGCAGGCGATCAGACCGCCCGGCCGTTGCCGGCGGTCGCCGTCTCGAGCCTCCCGGCCCGGAAGGCATCGCCCATCGCCTTGGGCACGAGTGCTTCCGCCTCGAGCAGCCTCGCCCGGTTCTCGGCGGTGGCCGCCTTCATTTCCTGCTCGCGGGCGACCGCGAACGACCGCCGCTCCTCGGCCTTGGCCTGGGCCACGCGGGTGTCGGCCTCGGCCTGGTCGGCCTGCAGGCGGGCCCCGATGTTCTCGCCGATGTCGATATCGGCGATGTCGATCGAGACGATCTGGAAGGCGGTTTGGGCGTCGAGCCCCCGCTCGAGCACGGCCTTCGAGATCTGGTCGGGATGCTCCATCACGGCGAAGTGCGTCTCGGAGGAACCGATGGAGGTGATGATGCCCTCGCCGACGCGGGCGATGATCGTCTCCTCGGTGGCTCCGCCGATGAGCTGCTGGAGGTTGGTTCGCACCGTCACCCGGGCCCGAATCCGAAGCTCCACGCCGTTCTTGGCAACCGCCGAGAGGAAGGTCTTGCCGCTGGAGGGATCGGGGCAGTCGATGACCTTCGGGTTGACGCTCGTCTGCACCGCGTCGAGCACGTCGCGGCCGGCGAGGTCGATCGCGCAGGCCCGGTCAAAGTCGAGATCGATGTCGGCGCGGTGGGCGGCGATCAGGGCCCGGATCACGCGGGGCACGTCGCCGCCGGCAAGGTAGTGGGCCTCGAGCTTGCGGGTCGGGCAGTTCTGTCCGATGGCGGCCTGGGTGGCCATGATGTTGGCCTGCACGATCGTGCGGGCATTGACCTTCCGCAGTGTCATGCCCAGCAGCTCGAGGAAGGTGACCGCCGCCTTCGACCAATAGGCCTGAAACCAGAGCTGACCGTAGTTGAAGACCAACAGCAGCATCACCAAGGCCGTGATGCTCAGCAGGATGGCGACAACCAGCATGGCCTGTGGGTTCATGATTCCCTCGTGGTTCCTGCGGACGGGTGGTTCGTGCGGACGGATCGCTCGCCGGGATTCGGCCCGGCCCGACGGCCTCGCTACCGCTCCTCAACACTAGTTCGGGGTCGAGTCCCACGCAAAAATCTCCGCTGCCGCCCGGAGAGATCGCCCTGAAAGAGGGCTAGCCCTCGATCCAGCCGCCCCCGAGCAGCCGCTCGCGGTCGTAGCAGACAGCGGCCTGCCCCGGCGAGATCGTGGCGGTGGGCTCGGCCGCGGTGAACTCCACGGCGAAGCGGTCCTGCCCCAGGGGCGTGACCACCGCCTCCGCCTCCGGCTGGGTGGCCCGGCACTGGACCAGGCACCGCAGGGGCTCGCGGGGGGCATCCACCATCCAGCCGCCGCCGCTGAAGGTGCACGTTTGCGTCGGTAGTTCGCTTCGCTCGCCAACGACCACCCGTCTCGCCTCGGCATCGATCCGCAGCACGTAGAGCCGGCGGCCGGTGGCGATGCCCAGTCCGGCCCGCTGGCCGACGGTGAACCGCTCGATCCCTTCGTGGCGGCCAAGCAGCGTGCCGTCGGCCGACTCGATCGTGCCGGCCCGCGAGCCTCCCAGCCGGTCGGCCACCAGTTCGGCATGACGGCCCGGGGCCACGAAGCAGATCTCCTGACTGTCCGGTTTGTCGGCGGTGGCCAGGCCGAGCTCGGCCGCCCGCTGCCGGACCTCCTGCTTGGTGCACTCGCCCACCGGCAGAAGCATCCGGCCGAGCCGCTTCGCCCCCACCTCGAAAAGCACGTACGACTGATCCTTGCCGCGGTCACGGCCGCGATGCAGGGCCACACCATCGCCTGCGGCGACGAGCCTGGCATGATGGCCGGTGGCCACGTGGCTGGCCGAGATCGCATCGGCGTAGTCGAAGAGCTTTCCGAACTTCAGCCAGGTGTTGCACCGCACGCAGGGGTTCGGCGTCCGGCCGCGGCCATACTCGCTGGTGAAGTAGTCGATGATCCCCTCGAACTGCTCGCTCAGGTCGAGCGGATAGAGGGGGATGCCCAGCCGGTCGGCCACTCGCCGGGCATCGAGGGCATCGGCGACGCTGCAGCAGCCCTGCTTGCCGCCGGCATCGACAACCGGCAGTGATCCGGCCATCACCGGGGAGCCATGCCGCATGAAGACCCCCACGACCTCGTGGCCGGCCTCGACGAGCATCGCCGCGGCCACACTCGAATCGACCCCGCCGGACATCGCCATCACGACTCTGGTCATCGTGTCGGCCCGCTCACCCGCTCAGTAGACCAGCACGCTCTCCACCCGGTGGGGTGCGAGACGCTCCCGACCCCCGAGCGGTTCGATCTCGACGAGAAAGGACGAGCCGGCCACCTTCGCTCCGGCCGAATCGAGCAGTTTCATGCAGGCCGCCGCCGTGCCGCCGGTGGCCAAGACGTCGTCGACTACGAGCACCCTCGCCCCGGCCGAGACGCCATCGCGGTGCATCTCGAGAGTGTCGCTGCCGTACTCCAGTTCATATTCGTAGGCCAGCGTGTCGGCCGGCAGTTTGCCCGGCTTGCGGACCGGCACCACGCCCACGCCCAGAGCCATCGCCATCGGGATCGCGAAGAGAAAGCCTCTCGCCTCGACCGCGGCGATCAGGTCGATCTGGCCGCCCTGCCACGGCTCGGCCAGTCGCTCGATCGCCGCCGACAACGCCGCCGCGTCGCCGAGCAGGGGCGTGATGTCACGAAACATGACGCCCGGCTTGGGGAAGTCGGGCACCGCCCTGATGAATGAATTGAGATCGACACCGGAACCGACCATCGCACCTGCCTCGAGGACCTGACTCTCTGCTCGCACGGCCTTCCCTGGCCCTGCTTCGCCTTGGGGCCCCTTGGCTGATTCAGGCGCCACGCCGCAATTGCACCGTCGCGCGGGGCACGTCGTCAAGTTCCATCGCCAAAGCGGTCAGCGTCTCCGACTCGATCTGGCGGACACGCTCGCGGGTCAGGCCCAGCACACTGCCGATCTGCTTGAGGGTCATCGGTTCCTCGCCGGTCAGCCCGAACCGCAGCCGGATGATCGTGGCCGCCCGCTCGTCGAGTTCGTCGATCCGCCGCAGCACGTGCCGCAGGGTGTCGTCGTCGAGCAGCACCTCGGCCGGGCAGCGGGCGTTTTCATCGCGGACGATCTCGGAGAGCGACCAGCCGCCCTCGGCCTGGTCGGGCTGCGGGGAGGCCTGGTGGATCTGGATCGCCTTTTTGATGATCGGCACCTTCTTGCGGGCCAGGCCGAGCATTCTGGCGGTCTCCTCGTGGGTCGGCGTGCGGCCGAGGGCCTCGGTCAGCCGGGCCACCGCCCGCCGCCATTTCGAGAGCAGCTCGACCATGTAGGCGGGGATGCGAATCGTCTTGCCGTTGTTGATCAAGGCCCGCTTGATCGACTGCTTGATCCAGTAGCTGGCATAGGTGCTGAAGCGGGTGCCGACCCCGGGATCGAATCCCTCCACCGCCCGCAGCAGTCCGAGGTTGCCCTCCTCGATGAGATCCGGCAGCGGCAGGCCGCGGTTGGCATAGCCCCGGGCGATGTTGACCACCAGCCTGAGGTTGGCCCGCACCATGTGGTCGCGGGCGGCGGCGTCGCCGCGACGCACGGCGGTCGCCAGCTGCTTCTCCTCGTCGGCGGTCAGCAGCGAGGTCTCGTTGATGTCGCGGAGGTAGGTCTCCAGCGGATTCTGCGGGGCGGAGGACGGCTTTTTGATGACGCGGCGCGGATTTCCCATGGACAGTCACGGCTCCTTGGCTGTCGATGGAAAAAGTCCGTCCGTGAACTTTTTCCTACCATTGCGGACGGGCGATCCGGCGATGCGACACATCCCCGGTTGGCCCCTGGCATGCCGGATTCCCCGGCATGTGGGCTTCCCTACGACGAGAACTCCCCAGCCTGCTATCGGCCGCAGCGAAGGCCGAGATCGAGCGACCACGGCGGGGGAGAGGGCTCTGTCGCCTGTGCCGAGGTTGTCGGTCGAACCGGCTGGCGGGGAACGACCGGTTCTCCGTCAGCCGAGCGTCCAGTCGATGACGACCAGTTCCGGCGTGGAGCCGAGCCTCGCCGGCACCAGCGAGGTGCCCAGGCCCCGCGAGACATACATCGGCACGCCGCCGTCGCGGTACCAGCCCGAGACGTAGCGTCCGCTGCCTGAGGGGGTGACGATCGCCATGCCAAACGGCGCGATCTGACCGCCGTGGGTGTGACCGGAGAGCATCAGATCGATCGCCTGGCCCGCCGGCGGGGCGAGCGAGTCCCGCTGGGCCGGGCAGTGGGCCAGCAGCAGGTGGGCCCCGGCCGGCTCGGCCCCATCCAGGGCCGCGGCGAGGTTCGGCCGGCCGCCGACAAAGTCGTCGAGGCCCGTGATTCGCAGGGAGGCTCCGCCGAACTCGCGAACCACCGATTCGTTCACCAACAGCCTCGCACCATGCTTCTCGTAGGTCGCCGCGATCTTGTCGCCGGAGAGCCCGGTGCGGTGCTCCCAGTTGCCGAGAATTCCGAGCACCCGCGAACGCTGCGGGCTCTCGGCGAGGAAGGTATCCAGTCGCAGCAGGCCGACTTGCGAGTCGAAGGCATCGCCGGTGACGAGCACGAGGTCCGGGTCGAGCCGCTCGAGAGCCTCGAGGATCCCCTCCTCGAATCGCCCGATCGACCGCAGGTGCAGGTCACTCAGCTGCGCGATCCGCAGCGTGCGGCCCGCGGCGGTCGATGGACTCCCGAAACTCAGCGAGGAGGTCGAAAGCCAGTCGGGCGCGACAAGGAAGGCATCGGCAGCCGTGGCGATACCGGCCGCCGACGTGGCCACCCCGCAGGCCCGCAGGAACTGACGGCGGCCGGTCCGCGGGGCGGATGTGGGCGGAAGCTGCCCGTTCATTGTGTCACTGCTGAGGGTGCTGGGAGCGTCGTCGAGGCGGGATACAGCAGAGCATCGCCGGCGGCAGGCTTGCCGGCCGTGGACTCCGGTTCGATGATTCCCTGGAGAAAATCGATCAGGGCCGCGCCGGCATCACTCTGCCGGCCGGTCGTCGCGGCCGAGGGCAAGAGCAAGAGTCGGCTCTCGCCGCCGGCCTGCCGCACCGCCGCGTCGAGTCGGCGACTCTGATCGAGCGGGGTCGCCGGCTGCGAGGCTCCATGCAGGATCAGGAACGGGGGCGGGTTGCGAGGAACCCGGGCGGCCGGGCTGGCTCGCAGGGCCGCCTCGCGAAATTCCGGCAGCGGGCCCCCCACCAGGCGGCTCGCCTCCGAACCGGGCCGGTCATGCCTGCCGCCGAGGGCCGTGAGCATCGTGGGCGACTCGATGACACAGGCTCCGGCGAGCCGTTCGCCCTGGAGTTCGTCGGTGGCCAGAAGAGCCGCGAGGTGCCCGCCGGCAGCGCGGCCGGCGACCACGATCAATCCCCTGTCGATGCCCCACAGTTCGGCGTTGCGGGCGAGGTAGTCGATCGCCGCGGCGGCATCCTCGAACTGGGCCGGGTGGCTGGCCTGTCCACCGGGGCGATAGCCGATGCAGGCCACTGCGAAGCCGTCCTCGGCGAGCCAGGCGATCGGGCAGGGGCTCCTCTGAGGATCACTCCATCGCTCCCCGGCAAACCAGGCGACCAGGGGCAGCCCGCCGCGGCAGACCCTTGGCAGGTAGAGATCGAGGCTGCGGGTCTCGTCGGCTCCGGCATAGACGATGCTCCGGTGCACGATCACCCGTTCCGGTTCGGCGTGGAAGGGGGAGTCGAGCGTGGACCGCACGCGAATTGGCACCGCCGGCTCGAGGGCCGGCTCGACGGCGGCTGGAGTCCGGCGGGCGGCCCGCCGTGCCCGACGGGCGGCCCGGCGGGTCATCGGCACCGCATCACCCGCGGCCGCGGGGCGTGGGTCCCCCCGCCAGGCGAGGTTCACCTCCGAGAAGTCAGCCGCGGCAGGCGGCTTGGCCAGACTCACGGCCGGCGAAGCCAAGCTGATCGCCAGCGAGGCCCACGCCGCGGCGAAGGAAAGGCTGCGAGTATGAATGGAAGAATCCTGCATCGGTTCGATGACTGACCGCCTCCACGATCCCACAACCCTACCATACCTCCCGTGCGGGAGCGGGAAGGGCCTCTCTCGGGGGGTGCGATCATGGCATCCGGAACGATTCGCCGCCGTTGCGGCTGCTCATCGCCCGCCAGACGAGCAGATCGATCGAGCTGTCGATCGCGTGAGTCGATGTGTCGAGCATCGAGACGTTGACCACCGAGCCGTGGTGGCTGCGAGCGGTGATCGCCGCGAAGGTCCGCACCGAGGCACTTTTTCCTTCCTGCATGCTGTTGTAGTCGATGTCGTATTCGACTCCGCCGATGCTCTGCAGCACCTCGGTGTTGGGGGTGAAGACCGCCGTGAAGCCGGTGTGATGGACGCGACCGTCGGGCCACTCGGTGTGGCCGGTGCAGGAATTGGTCTCGGGGCCGAGTTTCTGCTGTCCGCCGCCGGTCAGTCCGACCACTTCGGCCGGGGTCTCGGGGGGGGCGTTGGGAGGATAGCTGCCGCCGGGGTCGGCGGTGTTGCGAATGTAGGGGGTGAAGGCCTTCACTTCAGCCACGCAGAGGGTCTTGGTGGCGCCATCGGCGATGCGTCCTGCTTTGAGGCGGCTGTTGGGATAAAAGAGGCCGTTGCCACCGGCCCCGTTGGCCGGATCGTAGACAAACCAGGTCCCGCAGTTGAAGCCGTAGTTGTGGGGAAAGGTGAATGGAGCACCGTTTTTGATCCGCACCTTGGCATTGGGCTCACTCGGGCAGAGGAACACGGGAATCGGTGTTGTCGGCACGCCGCTGGCGGCGTTCGTGCCCTTATCGAAGGCCTCCTCGAGATTGACTCGCACAGCAGCGGTGCCTTCCTCGATGTAGGAGAGAATCCGGCCGTGGATGCCCCAGGAGCCGTTGTTGTTGGCAAAGGTGGTGCCCGGCTCATGGAGCATGCTCGGTGGATAGTGCCGCTTGGCCGACTCGTAGACGTTGACAGCCAGGGCAAGCTGCCTGGCATTGATCATGCAGGAGGTCCGCCGGGCGGCCTCGCGGGCACCCTGCACCGCCGGCAGCAGCAGCCCCACGAGCGTGCCGATGATCGCGATCACCACGAGCAGCTCCACGAGGGTGAACCCCCGCGGGGTGTGCGTGTCTCGGGATTGATCATCGCTCGGCTCATCGATCCAGGTGTCGGCCACAGGCTCGTCATCGGCCTCGCCAAGGAATGACACCAAAAACTCCTCCTCGCTCCACGCTCCGGCGGGAGCAGGCCGGGGCTGCCAGATCGGAGCCGCATCCAACTCGCTGTCCGCTCGCGGGATCACGTGGCCGGGTCGACTGAGATCGGTGGGTCGGGCGTGGCAGCGGTGCATGGCTCAGCTTTCATTCGCGGTGAAATTCCTTCTCGCGTGACGACCGCGAGAGAGTCCCAACCCTGATGCACGTTCCGTGCCGAAAAGACTCGCGGCCGCTACAGGCCGCTCGTTCCTCGCGGAAAAACCGGCCGGCAAAAATCGACCGGGCAGAATCGGCGGCCTCGACCCGGGGAAGAATTCCCCGTCCGAGGAATCCTTCGTCGCCGTCCGCTCAGCCTGTCTCATCGATGCCAAACCGACGCAGCCGGGTACGCAGCGTGGCCCGATCGAGACCCAGCAGCTTGGCGGCGGCCGTGCGATTACCGCCGGTGTGAGCAAGCACCTCGCACAGCAGGGCGGGTTCGACCACGGCCAGCAGCCGCTCATGGAGATCGTCCAGTCCCTCGACACTGCGGGCGGCAGCCGACCAGCGGCGGACAGCCGCCTCCAGAGCCTCAACAGCGTCGGCGGAGAGCGGATCGAAGGCGGGCTCGTCGATCGGCGGCAGGTGATCGGGCCGCAGTTGGCTGCCTCGCGAGAGAACCACGGCGTATTCGACGGCATGCTTGAGTTGACGGACATTGCCCGGCCAGGGCCGCTGCTTCAACGCGGCGATGAACGCATCCGACAGGCTCGCGGCGGTTCCCGAGGCGGCGTCGGCGAAGTGGCGGGCCAACAGCGGAATGTCGTCGCGACGTTCGGCCAGCGACGGCATCCGAATCGGGAACACCGAGAGCCGGTGGAAGAGGTCTTCACGAAACTCAGCCCGGCGGACGGCCTCGGCAGGATCACGATTGGTTGCCGCGACCACGCGAACGTCTATCGGCTCGGCGAGCGTCGAGCCGACCTTCGCCACCTCGCGATTCTCGAGCACCCGCAGCAGCTTCACCTGGACTTCCGCCGGTGCTTCGGCGATCTCGTCGAGAAAGATCGTGCCCCCTGCCGCCTGCTCGAAGAGGCCCGCCCGGTCGGCCGTGGCCCCGGTGAATGCCCCCCGCACGTGCCCGAACAGTTCGCTCTCGAGAATTCCCGGGGCCAGTGCCGCGAGGTTGGTGGCGATGAAGGGCCGCTCGCGTCGGTCGCTGTTGGCGTGGATCAGCCGGGCGGCGAGATCCTTGCCGCTGCCGGTTTCGCCGGTGAGCAGCACCGGCACGTCGGAGGCCGAGACCAGGGCGATCTGCTTGAAGACTTCCTGCATCACCGGCGATGAGCCGAGCAGGGGCGACCGCGAGTGCTCGCCGCCGGGCCGTGTGACCGGCGGCGGCTCCTCGATCGCCCGGCCGACCAGTTCGCTGACCCGCGTCAGATCGAAGGGCTTGACGAGGTACTCAAAAGCACCCGCCTCCACCGCCCGCACCGCGGTATCCAGATCGCCAAAGGCGGTCATCACGATGATCGGCGCGCCGCCACTGATGCGTCGCAGCTCGGGAATCGCCGCCAGGCCGTCGCGGCCGGGCAGCCGCACGTCAAGCAGGATGCAGTCGGGCCGCAGGCTGTCGCAGAGTCGCTCGGCCTCCTCGGCGGAGGCCGCCAGGCCGACCTCGTGGCCGAGGTCGCCAAGAAGCTCCCTGAGGCTCCAGCCGATTGCCGCCTCGTCATCGACCACAAGCACCCGGCTCATGAGGCAACCTCCTCGAGGCCACGAACCACCGCCGACGCGGGCAGGATGATCGCGAATCGGGTGCGTCCGCCGACGCGGGAGTGATCGACCCGGCCGCCATGTTCGGCGGCGACTGCCGCGGCCACCGCCAGGCCGATCCCGATCCCCTCCGGCCGGCCGCTGACGAACGGCTCGAAGAGCGTCGCCTGGAGTTCGGCCGGCGGGCCTTCGCCCGAATCCTCGACGGCGATCGCCAGCCCGCCGGCCGCTGCCGCCTCGACGGTGATTTGCACCTCGCCGCGCGGTGACTCGGCATCGCCTGTGGCCGCCTCGATCGCTCCCCGTCGGGCCGCCTCGATCGCATTGACGACGAGATTCACGATCGCGGCCCGCAGGCTTTCGCGACGCCCGCGAACCACGCTTCCTGCCGCACTCCCAAGATCGATCACCACATCGGCATGTTCCGCCCGCGGCCCGACGAGATCCTCGACCTCGGCAAGCAACGGATCGAGCGGCAGCTCCGTCGGCTTCCGTTCGTCGGGCTTGCCCAGCGCCAGCAGGCCGCGGACCTCCTCCTCCATCACCTCCAGCTGGCGGGCGGCAACGATCAGACTCTCGTCGTTATCGGCCAGCCCGATTCGGCTGCAGCGGCTGCGGTGCAGGTCGATCGCCAGCCTGGCACCGGTGATCCCGTTTCGCAGCTCATGGGCGAAGCCGGCGGCGAGCTGGCCGAGAAGCCGCTCCCGTTCCCCGGCGACGAGCGTCTGCCGCAGCTCGGCCAGGGCCCGGCTCATGGCGTTCACGCTGGCCACCAGCCGGGCCAGCTCGTCGGCATCCTCGCCGGTTTCACCGAGCGTTCGTCCGAAGTCGCCCCCGGCGATGCGTGTCACCAGCCGCTCAACGCGGCCGATCCGTCCGGCGATCCGCCCGGCGACGTGGATACCAAGGGGCACGAGCAGCCCCAGCGTGCCCACGGCGACGGCCAGCACCGGCCAGGTCGCGTCAAATACCGCCCTCGAGGCGTCGGCTGTCGGCGAAAGGATAAGCACCGTCTGGGGCCTGCCGGCCCGCGTTTCGACGAGCCCCAGACGGTAGCTGCGGCCGTCGATCCGCGCCGCTCCCAGGTCGGCAAGCCCCTCGTTCGTCGTGGCTTCGGCGGGAAGCGGGCCGGCCGGCCCGTCGGCAAAGGTCTCTTCCGCCGCAGCAAGCGTGGCAAACCGCGGCGGATTCGCCCGTCGGGCGAGGCTGGCAGCCGGCCCGTCCCAGACGAGAAAGTGGTCGCCGGTAAGCTGATGCAGCGTCTCGAGTAGCGGCGGCGAGAGGGCCACCCGCGAAGCGTCGAGCGCGGACACCACCTGGCGCTGCCGTCGGCTCACCTGTTCGCCGCCACGACGGGCCGCCAGCCAGACGCCGAAGCCGACGTTGGCCAGCACGCCCGCCAAAAGCAGCCCCACCAGCGGCACGAGCAGTTGCCTGACCAGCGGCCGGCCGTTGGCTGCGGGCGACGGGTTTGACGGAGTGGCAAGCATCACCCGCGAACCTACCATCCCGCCACACGGGCTGCCCGCAGGGCCGGTCAGCTCGACCCCGGATCGCCCCTCGGAGTCGGCCGCCGCTGCCAGGGGAGCCGTCCTTCAACCTCGACCTGCAGGGCCATGCTCAGGAAGGTCCGGATTACCACGATCAGCCCCAGCACCAGCACGCTTTGGAGCGTGGGAGTCACCGCCACGGTGCGGATGATGTCGGCGGCCACCAGAAACTCGAGCCCCAGCAGGATCCCCCGGCCGAGATCCTGCCGGAAGCGACGGTAGGGATCGGCCGAGTCGCGGCCGCCGGTGATGAGCTTGAGGATCGCCACCAGAATGCCGACCACGATCACGATCACGCCCGCCCCGTCGATCACCAGCCCGATCCGCTCGACGACGCTGGTGAAGGTTTCTTTGAAGGGGTCCATGGCAGTCGGCTCCCGGGAGAATGATCGCGGCTACCCTACCAGATCACCCCGCCAGCTTCCCGGCTCGAGGGGTCAGTAGGCAATCAGGAGCTGGGTCTGGATCGCAGTGCCGGTGGCACCGGCCCGGTAGGGATAGATGAAGTTCTATGAGAGGTAGGCCATGCCACCCTGATCGAAGACACTCGAGCGGTCGAAATCACCGACCCCGATGAAGTTGTCGAGCAGCCGGAAGTAATACTCGAAGTTGACGGCCACGCCGCGCCACTTCCAGCCGGCGTCGATCGTGGCGAGCCGGTAGAGAAACTGGTCGACTTCGGTTCCTGGCCCCTTGGGCTCCCGGCTCGCTGAGCCGCGTACCGTCGGAGAGCCGCACGACGGTGTCCTCCGGATTGTTGCCGGCGAGCGGCTGGGCCAGGCTCAGGGCGTAGACCCCGCTGGTGCCGACACGGACCACCGGGTCGGCATGGACCTCCATGTCGGAGGCACCGTAGCCGAAGGGGCCGGCCGGCTCCCACCAGATGTTGCCAGCCCAGGCCATCGAGGTGCCACGGCGGAGCACACCGGTGCTGCCGCCGTCGATCGCATTCCAGACCCCCGCGAGGTAGTGCAGGGTTCCGTCGGCGACGGCACCGGTCGACTGGAAGCCGGGGCTGAATCCGGGACGAAAGAAAAGGTTGGCCATCGAGCGATCAACGCCGACGGTCCAGGGGCTCTGCTGCAGCCACTCGCGGGTACCCGGCACGAGCGTGAGCCCCGCACCGACTGTCGCCGCCTCGGAAAACTGCCAGCCTCGCGGCCAGATCGTCAGACGCAGCCATTGACCGAATGCTTTCCGCATGGCCCCCCCGCACAGGCATCGGGTGGGATCGGAGGGGTCCTGCAGAATTTCCGGCTCGGGCAAGGACTGCGGGTGAAACTGGAGAGCCTGGGAAACCTTACGGGCCGCCGGCAGGTTCGTCCGGGGGTCTTTCAGCTGGATCCAGCCGTCTGCCAGGCGGCTTTTTCTCTCGCCGGCAGCGTTCGCTGCAGTAGCGAACCTGCTCCCAGCAGCGGGCCCATTTTCGACGCCATGTGAAGGGCCGGCCGCAGGCGGTGCAGATCTTGGTGGGCTTGGTCATCGCTCTCTCAATCAGAGCCGACAGGCGATGGCTCTTGGAGCCGCAACTGTCGAAGCCATGGTGGTGTTCGTCGACCCGCTTGGCAAAACCCTCGCTCCGGAAAATTGCGGATCGCCCTGGAGAACCAGGCCGTCACAGCGACCGTATCAAACGATGCGGGCCCACTGGCAAGGCCCGGCCGGCGGCAACGCCGGCCGGGTGGGCCCCTCACGCCACAGGTCGCCCAGGCGGCCTGCCAGCCCACCTGCCTGGTGTCCAGCCAGGCGTATCAAGCCCTCCCGATTCCGTCATGAAAATCTCATGACCTTACCGCGGGCCTGCGGTCCGCAAGGAGTCTGCCATGAGTCTCGCCGATCGCTTCTCCGGTTTTGTCCGCTCGAGTGCCGCTGGCCGTACCCGACAGCAGCGTCGGAGTCTCGATCGCCGCCGTCGCCGTGAGGCCCGTTCACCGCTCTCACCGGAGTCGCTCGAGGCTCGGGCCCTGCTGGCGGTGGTCGTGCCGGGCTATGAGATCACCCAAGACTGGGGCAGCGGATTCCAAGCGGCGATGACTCTGGAGAATCGAGACACCCAGGCGGTGGCCAACTGGACGGTGTCGTTCGACTACTCCGGTGAGATCGGCTCGATCTGGGACGCGACCGTCGTCGATCGTGACGGTGACCGTTACACGGTGGCCAATGCCGGCTGGAACGGCTCGCTCGACCCGGGCCGCAGCGTGGCCTTCGGGTTCATCGGGTCGGGCGATTCTTCGCCACCGACCAACTACACCCTCAACGGCGAGCCGCTCGAGGGTGTTGCCCCGGCCGACCCTGCTCCGCTTCCCGATCCCGGCCCGGCCGACCCCGTGGATCCCGTCGACCCCGTCGATCCGGCTCCGGTCGATCCGGTCGACCCGGTGGCTCCGCCCGAGACGTCCGCCACGGTCGATTTCCGCGTGTCGAGCGACTGGGGCAGCGGCTTCACCGGCGAGGTAACCCTCGCCGATACGGCGGGGGGACTGGCCGACTGGAGGGTCAGCTTCGAGTTTGCCGGCGAGATCAGCTCGATCTGGAATGCCCAGATCGAGAGCCGCAGCGGCTCGACCTATGTGGTCAAGGGTGCCGGCTGGAACGCCGACCTCGCCCCGGGCGGGCAGGTCAGCTTCGGCTTCACCGCCACTCCCGGCGGGGCCGCGGCGGTGCTCACGGGCCTCTCGGCCTTCGCGGCCGGCGATGTGCCGGGTGTGCCCTCGCCGGAGCCGGAGCCTCCTGTGCCGGTTGATCCGGGCCCCGCGGAGCCCGATCCGGTCGCGCCACCGGCCGATCCGACCGATCCGACGCCGCCGGCCGATCCGGTCGCGCCGCCGATCGATGAGTCGCCGATTGACGAGTCCGAGGTTGGGCTCAACTCCGGCAACCTCGGCGATGAGAAATGGGGCGAGGCCTATTTCGCGGCGTATGTCGACATGGGCCTCTGGCCGGTGCCCGATCTGACGCAGATCGCCCGCAGCAACGGCACGTCGCTGTTGACCCTCGGCTTCCTGCAGGCCGCTCCGGACGGCTCGCCGGCCTGGGCCGGGCTGGCGGCACTCGCTCCCGACTCCGACTTCCCGCAGGCCCTCGAGATCAATGCCTCGATCGACGCCTTCCGGGCCGCCGGCGGCGACGTGATGATTTCGCTTGGCGGGGCATCGGGCACGACCCTTGCCCAGGCAGCGGTGGCAGCCGGCGAGACTGCCGAAGCACTCGCCGCCCGGTATGTCGCGGTGGTCGATGCCTATGACCTCAACCGACTCGACTTTGACATCGAGGGGGCGGCGGTGGCCGAGCCGGCCTCGATCGCCCTGCGGAGTGAGGCGATCGCGATTCTGCAGGCCCAGCGGCCCGATCTCGAGGTCTGGTACACGCTGCCGGTGTTGCCCTCGGGACTGACCCCCGACGGGCTCAATGTGGTTCGCTCGGCCCTCGAGGCGGGCGTCAAGCTCGATGGCGTGAACGTGATGGCGATGAACTACGGCGCAGCCAACGCGCCGATCACCGGGCCGGCCGCCCGCTCTTTCGGTGAATATGCGATCGCCGCGGCCGAAAGCACCCATGCCCAGCTGACCACGCTCTTTGCCGAAGAGGGGCAGGGTTTCGCCTGGAGGATGGTTGGCGTGACTCCGATGATCGGTGTCAACGACCTCTCCAGCGAGGTCTTCACGCTCGAGGATGCCCGGCAGCTCGAGGACTTCGCCCGTGAAAAGGGAGTGGGGATGCTCTCGATGTGGTCGGTAGCCCGCGACAATCCCGGCAGCCTCGGGCGGGCAACGGCCACGGCCTCCGGCCTCGACCTGCCCGCCGGAAGCTTCAGTGGCGTGTTCAACGACTACGGTACGATCAATGAGCTGAGCTTCGAGGGTGAGGCTCCCCCCAGCGATCCCGCACCAAGCGATCCGGTTGACCCGGCACCCTCCGACCCGGCACCCTCCGATCCTGCACCCTCCGATCCTGCACCCTCCGATCCTGTGCCGGCTGACCCGGTCGACCAGGCTCCGGCTGATCCGGCTCCGGCTGACCCGGCTCCGGCTGACCCGGCTCCGGCTGACCCGGCTGATCCCCCGCCGGCTGATCCCTCGCCGGCTGATCCGGTCGATGAGGGGAGCGATCCGGCCCCGATCGATCCTCTGCCTGCCGATCCGGGGGAGGCTGCTGAACTGCCGATTGCCGCCACCGACAAGGTGCTTGCCGCCTACTTCCCCGAGTGGGGCATCTACGGCCGCGACTACCAGCTCGACGACGTGCCCGGTGAGAAGATCACGCACCTGATCTACGCTTTTGCCGACCTCACTGCGGCCGGTGAAATGACGCTCTTCGACAGCTACGCGGCGGTCGAGAAGCGATTCTCCGCCGACGAGAGCGTCAGTGGCGAGGCCGACCAGTGGTACTACCCTCCGGATGATCCCCGCAGCGAACAGACGGTGTGGGGCAACTTCAATCAGCTTGCCCAGCTCAAGGAGAAGTACCCGCACCTGCGGGTCAGTATCGCCGTCGGCGGCTGGACGCTCTCGACCCACTTCAGCTCCGTGACCGCCACCGCCGAGGGCCGCACGACCTTCGCCGACTCGATCGTGGAGTTCCTCACGACCTACGAGATGTTCGACGGCGTCGACTTCGACTGGGAGTATCCGGGCGGCGGCGGCCTGGGCAGCAACACGGTGAGCCCGAATGACGGGGCCAACTATGCCAAGCTGCTCGCCGAGGTTCGCACCAAGATCGACATTCTCGGTGCCCAGCGGGGCCGCAGCTACGAGATCTCGGTCGCCTCACCCGGCGGACTCGACAAGATCGCCAACTTCAATCTGCCGGGCCTGACCCCTTCGGTCGATTTCTTCAATCTCATGAGCTACGACTTCCACGGCACCTGGGAGAGCACGACCGGCCATCAGGCCGCCTTCACCGGCGATCCCGCTGGCTACGACATCCAAACGGCGGTCAATGCCTATCTCGAGGCGGGCGTGCCGGCGGAGAAGATCGTGCTCGGCGCCCCGCTCTACACGCGGGGCTGGAGCGGTGTGGCTGACGGCGGCGACGGTGGCTATCTGGAGCCGGCCTCCGGAGGGGCCCCCGGCAGTTTCGAGACGGGCGTCTACGACTACAAGGACCTGCTCGCACAGGTTCAAGACCCCGCCAGCGGCTGGCAGATCTACTGGGACGACAATGCCCAGGCCTCGTATGTCTACAACGCTGCGGAGGATCTCTTCAGCTCCTTTGAAACCCCCACCTCGATCGCCCTCAAGGCCCAGTGGGCCGAGGAGATGGGCCTGGGCGGCATGATGTTCTGGGATCTCTCCAACGATGCGACCGACTCTCCCGAGAGCCTCGTCGATGCGGCCTTCCGCTCGCTGGTGGCCGGTGAGGATCTCGAGACCATCCAGGAGAAGAGTTCGCTCGACGACGTGGTCGTGGTTGGCGGTGACGGAGTGGTCGCTCCGCTCCCGCTCGGCTGATGAGAACCATTCTTTCCATTCGACAGATGGTGTACGATCGGCCGCTCGTGCGGTGGTGTTCCCGAGGGTTGGCTGCTGCCGCAAAAACTGATTCCCCTGGGAGGGCTGAGGCATGAGCAACCCGAGCGTTCGCGGCACGGTTCACTTGATCGAGGAGACCAAGACCTTCGGGCAGAAAGGCTTTCGCAAGAGGCTGGTGGTGCTCGCCCAGGAGAAGGGCAGCTTCACCAACTACATTCCGGTCGAGTTCATCAAGGATGGCTGCGACGCGGCCGACGAACTCAACGTCGGCGACGAGGTCGAGGTGACCTACCGCCTCAGCGGCCGTCGCTGGCAACGCGATGAAAACTCGGAGGTGAAGTATTTTCTCAGTGCCGAGGCGTTGTCGTTTGATGTCGTGATCGACCGTGGAGAGGGCGGGTCGAAAGGCGGGGCCGGCGGTGAGCCCAACGACGTCCTGGCCGAGGCCGGCGAGGACGACGTGCCTTTCTAGTTTTCGCCACGTCCTGCGGCGGCAGACTTGTTCCACCGTCTGCTATTCGACGACTGCCGCGGTCTGTTCGGGTGAGGTGATGCCGGGGGGCAGTTCGAGCAGGCGGATATTGCGAAAGTGGATCTCCGAGCCCTCCGACTCCAGGGAGATGTAGCCCTTCCGCAGCGATGAGTCGCTGATCGAGTTGACGAATCTGCCGTTGATCGAAAGCTTGACCGTGCCATCCACGCAGACGACGTCGTAGACGTTCCACTTGCCGTATCCCTTGCACCGCAGTTCCCGCGACATGCTGCGGCTGCCGCGGGGATTTGCGGGCCTGGCTGTGAGCCCGCCGGCGCCGAAGAGTTCGCCGGAAATATAGCCGATGTGGTTCGGCACGCCCGGGCTTCGCGGGTGCTGGTTGATCCAGTCGAGTTCGAGCATCTGCACTTCCATGCCCTTGGGCAGCCGGCCGTTGCCGGTCAGCCGGCCTTCGCTCCAGACAAAGACCCCCGAGTTGCCGCCCGGCTTCATGTGCCGCCACTCGATGTGCAGGATGAAGTTTTCATACTGTTTTTCTGACCGCATGACGCCCGTCGGCGAGCCGCTGCACACGAGGAGCCCGTCGGCGACCCGCCAGGTGTCGTCTGCCGTGTTGACATTCACCCAGCCGGTCAGATCGCGGCCGTTGAAAAGATCGACGAACTGTGGCGTGGCGACGGGATGCTCGGTGTCTGGGAGGTCGGTCGCCGGCTGCGGCATCACCGAGGCGGGCTCGGCCGCACCCACCGCCGCGACGACCAGCCATATCACCACGCCCGGCAGCCCGGGATGCGGCCGGCGACAAATCTTTGTCAGAAGCAACGTTGTCACAAGTGAAATGCTTTCTGAGTAGGGACAACCGGATCCGCAGTTTCTTCGCCAACAGCGGCGGATGGCACGATGAGGTTACATCGAAGGCGACGCACCCGCCATGTGCGGGCCATCAGCCGGATGTCGCCGCCACAGTTCGGGCACTCCAGCGGGAACTACTCGCCGATCACCTTGACGAGCACCCGCTTGGGCCTTCGGCCGTCGAACTCACCGTAGAAGATCTGCTCCCAAGGGCCGAAGTCGAGCCGGCCGGCCGTCACCGCCACCACGACCTCGCGGCCCATGACCTGTCGCTTGAGGTGGGCGTCGGCGTTGTCCTCGCCGGTGCGGTTGTGGTGG
>Ga0180430_10002163_pt1 | contig 18106 bp, 12 predicted proteins | sample SS_ome_9_FD_132999 | JGI IMG/M metagenome (GOLD analysis project Ga0180430, IMG submission 132999) | Hypersaline lake sediment archaeal communities from the Salton Sea, California, USA - SS_1_S_2 metaG | ecosystem: Environmental > Aquatic > Non-marine Saline and Alkaline > Hypersaline >... | reverse complement strand
TTCGGGCAGCCTGAGGTCGGTTTCGGCACGTACGTTGTCGGCAGTGAATTCTACGTCCTGCACCGAGATCTTGAACGTCCCGGTCGGCATCCTCGTTTCGTCGAGCGTGGCAACGATGCGGCCGCCCGTGTGCTCCAGGGTACGACCATCAATCTCTATATCGTAGAACGCGACATTTGGCCAGTCCTCCGAACCGTTCGTCAGCGTGCCAGAACCGTAGGCGTGATCCCTGTCAAAGTGAGGGGTCCGGGAGTTGACCGGGCATTGGGGATCGCCGTCGTCAGCGATCCAAAAGCTCAGATCCTTGAGCCACCAGCCGTTGTGCAGGTAGACGGTGCTGAATCCGATTACGGGGGCCTGGTCGCATTGCGGGTCGATCGGGTCTGGTCTGGTGATCGACTCGGTCAGCCTGCCCTTGGGCGTGTCGTCGACGAGCGGCTCGAGGGTGATCGGGTCCCAGTATCCTAGCAGCTCGTGCGTCGCTGGGCTGAGCGCAAGGACCAGGTACTCGTACTCCTCATCGGGGCTGGGGTCTGATCTATCCTCGTACGCATAGGCTCCCAGGTCCGATATCGGGCCTATTTGCATCCAGTTGCCGTGCTCAGCCTTACGGAAGACCGCAATGGAGGGCGTCGGGCCGTCGAGGATCCTGATGCGGACGTAGTGCTCATGCGGTGTGGTCGTGGTGTCGGTCATCCACCGGGCATCATTCATAGGACCCAGAGCTGTTAGCCCTCGGTTGGTATCGAGGAACTCGTTCTCCAGAGGACGCTCCCACGTCAAGAAGGTGTCATCACTCCCGGGATAGCTCACCTCGACGCCGACCCAGACGTCCCCAAGCACGTCAGTGGCGTCGGGACCCGTGATGGTTTCCGTCGATGTGATGGGGATGCCGTCCTCGCCAGGCTGCGTGACCTGAACGTCCACCGTCGCGTCGTCCTCCGGGGTTGTGATGACCTGGCATCCTCCCTCGTTGCACTCCCCGGAGGTCGTGACAGCAGGAATACCCGGGTCGACAGGGGGGTCGTCGCCCAGCTGCGCGCAGTACGGCTGCTGAGTGCTGACGTTTCCGTGGTCATCAACGGCCTCCAGACGGTAGTAAGCATAGGTAGGGTACGGAGGCAGGAAGTCGTCGTTGATATCGACGTAGTTCTGGGTGGGCGTCTTCGTCACCTCGAAGCGCTCGATCAGCTGGAAGGGCCCACTCTCGTCGAAGCTGCGGTACAGGTTGACGATGAAGACATTGTCGTCCAGCTCCGTTATCCTGAGCGGCATGTCGTTTCTCTCGCAGGTCTCATCGTCGTATGGAATCCGCGGGAGGCTGGGCGGCGTGCGCGTGTAGCGCGCGGCCTCCACGGCCTTGCCCGGGGCAGACCAATTGCCCGCATCGTCGCGGACCTGGACCCGGTACCAGAAGACCTGGTCGCGGGGCGGGTAGTTGACAACAGAGAGTGTGACCGGGCCCGTATTGCGGATCTCGAAGTAGTCCACCAGGCTGCCCTTGTCCCTGACGACGGTCCAGTCCTCCATCGGTGCCGTCAGCGTAGGGCTGCGCGTCACGTAGAAGCGGAGCGGCGGGCTGAGCTCTAACGTGTCGCTGTAGGACCACGTGACGGTCACCTTCGATTGGTCTTCCGGCACGGCGGCGCGCACGTTCTGCACCGCGATCGGCGGCTGCAGCTCGCGCACGTCGACGCTCAGTACGCGAGAGCACTCTGCCTCACTGCGTAGGGCGTCCACGGCGCAGACCTTGTAGTCCCAGATGCCGTAGATGCTTTCGGGGTCGGGGCTGCTCTCGTGGAGATTGTCGACGAAGTAGTGGAGCGGGAAAGCGCTGTCGGGGGGCTCAGGCCCCGCCGTGACGAGCGTCTCACACAAGTCCGGGGTCACGCAATGTGCCTTCTGCGGATTGATCGATGACCAGCGGTCCAGGCCGTGCTCGGACCGGTACACGCGGTAGCCAGCGATGTTCATGCCCAGGCGCGCACCCTCTACTCCGCCAACCCCCACAGGAGCCTTCTCGGGCATGTCCCAGATCAGGTAGACCCTGCCATCCCACGGCATGTAATTCGACGTCGTCTGCCAACTGTAGCGCTCCGGAACTGTTGAGGGACGATCGCAGGGCGCTTGACCCAGCCCATCCGGCCCTTCCCATGCCTCTCGCAGGGAGAATGGCGGGTGGAGATCGGGATCCCGGGATGGGACCGCAGCCGGCTCGAATTCCCTGCCGCCGGGACCGATTTCCCGCACCTGATACTCCAATGTCACGCCGCCAGGCGCGTCCTCGTCGAGGAATGATGCACCGAAGGCCAGGCCGACCTGGTAGTAGGCCTGAGAGAGCACTTGCACCAGGCCCGGATCAGTACTCAGCAGGTCATAGATCTCCTGGGCCGTGAGTGGGGGGTTCTTTGGATCGTCGTTCAGGTCGTACCCGAGCTGTTCGACGAGGTCGGGGCCCAGGATAGCCTCCATCTCCGCAGCGTTGGACGCGAAACCAGCTTCGCCGATGCTGCGCCACTCTGTGTCACCAGCTTCCCGCCGGTCGATGCCGTAGTGTGTCAGCGTCGATGCAGACATGGTTGCGCCGGAGACCGAGGCAGCGATAGGCATGGTTCGCCAGTGGAGCAGAACGTCGCGCGAACGACCGTCATCGAGCTGCGCCCAACTGACGACGAGGTTGTCGCCAGGTGAGGGTGGCTCCGGTTTCACGACCAAGGGGAGGTAGACATGATAGTCCCAGGACTCCTGCGGCCCTCGCACGTCGACGGTGAGGCCCCCGTCTGGCACAGGGGCGTTGCCGGCGGGCGCGCGGTTCAGGCCGTGGATAGGGGTCATGGGGCTCAGCAGAAGAGTCGCCAGGAAGAGGACCGTAACCGGCAGTCGCGCAGACAGGTGTAGGTTTCGACTCTCATTCATCTTCGATTTCTCCTTCCTAGGCGGACGAGTCGGCTGTCTCCCGCATGGTTTGGACGTGACCGGACGGCCCCATCGGCGCCACTGTGGACCCTGGGAGCTCGACCAGTATCAACAGTCTACGATGCCACCGTTATAAGAGCGTCAAACCTGGCGGTGCCGCATTGCAGCGAATGGCGATTGCTTGTATACTCTCTCTGTAGACCACGCGACAGTCCGTCTCCTGAGGGGGGTTTCGACGATGGCGCATCTTAGCCTCTGGCTCTTAGGGGCGTGTCGAGCAGCCGTGGACGGTGAGCCGGTCACCGACTTCGCCACCGACAAGGTCCAATCCCTCCTCGCCTATCTGGCCGTCGAGGCCGACCGCCCCCACCGCCGAGACGCCCTGGCTGAGTTCCTGTGGCCGGGCGTTTCCAGCAAGAACGGGCGCCGTAGCCTGCGTCAGGCCCTCTACCAACTTCGCCAGGCGATCGGCGACGGCGAAGCTTCTGACGGAACCGACAAATCCAATCCAGGCGCATCTCCCTTCTTCCACGTGAATCGGCGGACGATTCAGTTCAATGCCCAGAGCGACCACTGGGTGGACGCTGCCGAAGTCACTTCCCTGGCCGAAGCGTGCAAGCAGCACCGGCATCGGGGCCGAGCGACGTGTATTCCTTGCCTCCGTCGCATGGAGCGTATGGTCGAGCTCTACCGCGGCGAGTTCATGGATGGATTCCCCGCTGGTGACAGCCCCGCCTTTGAGGAATGGGTCCTGATTCAGCGGGAGTGGCTTCACCGCGAGGCCACCGAGGCGCTCACCGACCTGGCTGACTGGAGCGAGAGACGGGGCGATCTGCGTCAAGCCCGCGAATACGCCCGTCGCCAGGTGGACCTGGAGCCTTGGCGCGAGGAGGCCCACCGTCAGTTGATGCGGCTTCTGGCGCTGGAGGGACAGCGCAGCGCCGCTCTAGCTCAGTACCAGGATTGCCGTGAAGCCCTGCGGACGGAGCTGGGCGTCGAGCCGATGGAGAGTACGAGGCGGCTCTACGAGAGCATCCGCAGCCAGGAGCAGGGGACGCCCCGATTCGCACAAGGCCCGATATCCCACAACCTGCCGCCACCTCCAACGCCGTTCCTGGGTCGAGAGGACGAACTGGAGGAGCTTGCGGGACTGCTGGCGGATCCAGATTGTCGGATGGTTACCCTCGTCGGCCCCGGGGGCATCGGCAAGACCCGGCTGGCGGTTCAGGCAGCCGGGGAGCAGATCGGCAACTTCGCCCACGGCGTGACCTTCGTCCCGCTCGCGTCCCTGGACTCGCTCGACCTCTTGCCGTCGGCCATCGCGGACGCCGTCGACTTCTCTTTTCGTGAGAAGGTGGCGCCCGAGGAGCAGATCATCAGCTATCTGCGGGAGAAACAGATCCTTCTGGTGCTGGACAACATGGAACACATCTTGGAAGGCGCCAAGCTGCTCGCAAGGCTGCTCCATCTCGCGCCGGGCGTGATCTTGCTCGTCACCTCGCGCGAGCGATTGAACCTCCGCGAGGAATGGCTCCTGGCCGTGGGCGGGCTCTCCTACCCGATACCCGGAGACCTCGCTCCCGGCTGGGGGGAGAGGAGTCCTGCCGATCACGCGGACGTGGCCGCTGAGCTGTCGGAGACCTACGCCGCCGTTGACCTCTTCATGCAGGAAGTGCGACGCCGTCAGCCGGGGTTCCATCTCTCGCCCAAGGCTGTTGGGGACCTGGTCCGCATCGTGCAGCTCGTCGAGGGATTGCCGCTGGGCGTCGAATTGGCCGCAGCGTCGACGGGCATGCGCACCTGCGAGGAAATCGCCGATGAGATCGAGCGCAACTTGGACATCCTATCCACCGACTTGCGCAACGTCCCCAGACGTCAGCGGAGCATACGGGCCACCTTCGAACACTCCTGGGAACTGCTCTCGCAAGAGGAGCGGGATCTCCTCGCCCAGCTCTCCGTGTTTCGGGGGGGCTTCAGCCGCGAAGCTGCTCTGAATGTGACGAGCTCGCCCTTCTCTTTGCTGCAGGCGCTTGTCCAGAAGTCCCTCGTCCGCCGCATCGGGTCCGACCGTTACGGCCTGCACGGCCTCCTCGCCCAGTTCGCCGCCGACAAACTGAGGGACGGTCTCGTCCAGCGCGAGCATGCCGCAATCAGACACGCTCGGTACTACGCCCAGCTCCTGGGGCGAGAAGGACCTCGGCTCAAAGAGGCACGCGGCAGGGAACCCTTGAGGAGGCTCACTCTGGAACTGAAGAACGTGCGTCAGGCCTGGCGCACGGCCGTGACACAGAACTCGGCCTCGCTGGCGGAGGAGAGTGTGGAGACCCTTTACCTCTTCTACGACCGTGCGTGTCGCTTTAGGGAAGGCGTGGATCTACTCTCCCCGGCCGTGGACCGCTGGACAGGCGACGAGACGCGCCGACGTTTGCTGGCCAAGGTGCTGGCCCGCGTAGGCGCCCTGCGCTTACAGCTCAGCGATTACCCCGGGGCCAGGGCCTCCCTCGAGCAGGCGCTGGACATCGACGAGTCGCTCAACGCGGCAGCGGACCAGGTCTTCTGTTTGATCCATCTTTCGGCTGTCGCCCGTAGGCAAGGGGATTATGGGGAAACAGCCCGTCTCTCCGCTAGAGCGCTGGACCTATCTCGGCGGGCAGGCGATCTGTGGGGGGAGACGCACGCCCTGCTCCATCTGGGGCTCGCCCGGTATCGACAGGGCAACGTGGACGAGGCGGAGGTCCTGCTTAAGGAGAGCTTGGCGGCCGCTCAGAGGAGCGACCTCCCGGGCCTGGTCGTCGCTCCCCTCAATCTCCTGGGCGACATCGCCTGTCATCGTGGGGACTACGAGGCTGGACACCGGCTGCTGGAGAGATGCCTGACGGTCACAAGACAACTGGACGATCAATTCCGGGTGGCTATCGCCCTCAATAACCTGGGCACTGTCCTCCACTGTCTGGAGCAGGTGGAGGAGGCCCAGGCCGCCTATCAAGAGAGCCTGGAGATTTGCCGTGAGATCGGCGACCGCGAGGGCCAGGCGATCGCTCTGAGCAACCTGGGCGAGATCTCACTGGAGGCCGGGGCAAACGAGGACGCGGTGGCTCTCATACGGCAGGGCTTGACTCTCGCCCGTGAGATCGGCGACCAATGGGCCGTCATGGCCTGCTTGAACTCCCTAGGAGAGGCGACCCTCGGGCTGGGGGACCGGGAGCAGGCACAGCGGCACTTCATCGAGGCCCTGTCGATCGCTGAGGAGACAGAGACGCTGCCCATGCTCTTCAAGGCGCTGGTCAACTTGGGCATCGTCTTTTCCGAAATGGGACGGTCCGGCTTGGCCGCCGAGGTGCTATGTGCTGTGCGCGACCACCCCGCCTGTGAGCAGCTCATACGCGAGAAGGCGGCACATGTTCTGGAGGACACGACGGTGGATGCGCGTAAGCTCGGAGCGCGATCACTGGAGGAGATCGTTGCGCGGATCTTGGGCCAGACCGGTAGTGCTTCACCAGGGGGCCAGCGGACAGAAGGGCCATTGGCCTGATCGGCACTCCTTGGCGAGGGACTCCGGACGGTGCCCACGGTCGATGAGCTGAGGTCCTGCAGACCCCGCCGGGGTTTCCTGAGAATACAGAGCCAGGCGACGTCAATAGGAGCAGCGGCCGCAGCCTAGGATAGGGAAGGGCTGCGGCCGCGTGCAACTAGACCTAGCGATCTGACCTGCGCCGTCCGAGGGCTAGTAGTGGATCCTGACCAGCGTGCCCACCGAGGCCCAGTAGTACAGCCAGCGTGCCTCGGACGTGGGCAGGTTGATGCATCCGTGACTCATCGGCGTCCCGAAGTTCGAGTGCCAGTACGTCCCGTGAATCCCGTATCCGCGATAGAAGTACATCGTGTACGGCACGTTCGGCAGGTAGTAGCCCGGGCCCGACATGGCCGTCGAGGCATACTTGACATAGATGCGGTAGCTGCCCGTCGGTGTCGGTGTGCGCGGGAGGCCCGTGGAGACGTAGGTGCTGTGCACGGGCGTGTTCCCGACGTAGGCCGTCAGCCGTTGCGCGCTTAGATCCACGTCGATCCATCGCCCACCGGTAGGAGCTGGATTCGATGGCTGCGGCGCCGGGGAGCTTCCGCCGCCGGGGATCGTGAGCCGCTGCCCCACATAGATATGATTCGGGTTCACGATGCCGTTCGCGGATGCCAGCGTATGGTAGGATACACCATACTTCGTGGCAATCCGATAGAGGTTCTCGCCCCGGCTCACCACGTGCACCCGAGACGAAGGGGTGGGGGAACTCGAGTTCCCCCCGCTGGGAATGGTCAGCCGCTGCCCTACCCAGACATGGTTCGCGTTGCTCAGGCCGTTTGCCGCAACCAACGCGTTCACGGACACGCCGTAACGCAGTCCGATGCGGAACAGGTTCTCACCAGGTCGCACAATGTGCACCGCCGAGCTCGACGCGAACGCCGGGGCCGCCGTGGTGAGCGCAATCACGAGTACCAGACTAAGCGCCAGTAGCTTACGCATCGTGCCTCCTTCCCTGCTCCCGACCAATGCCCCCTTAGTTGGACCTTCTATTTTACACCAAATTGACAGGACGTAAAGCAGGGCATTATGGTTTGTGCTGCTTGGATTATTCCCGTGCGGGCACTGGCAGCCTTCCACCTCAGCCAATCCCAAGTAGATTCGGGGGCGGTTCCCGCCTGAACTGGCGGGCCGCCGCGCACGGGCATCTTCTGAGTGCGCCGTGAGAACTACGGTCGTTCACCGGTCGTTCACCGGTCGTTCACCGGTCGTTCACCGGTCGTTCCCTAGCGGGTACCCGTACCCCACTTACTTGCAGGGACGCAGCGTGGCCCAAGGCGGGCATCACTTGGATGGACCGCAGCCCGTGGGTTTGACTTGGCTCCTTGGCCACGATATAATCGTCCGCACTCAAGGACGCTCGGGTTCCATCAGGGAGGTCCCCCAATGCGTAAGCGACTGCATCTCCTGCTTATCCCCACGCCCCCGCGCTGGTGGTGGGGTTGGTTGGCCTGGGGTGCGGCGTGACGTCAGGCCCATGGCGCTGGCTTGAGATACGCCTGACACCGCACGGTCCGATGATCAACGTGGACGATCGCCTCCAACCGGCGTGTTATGGACCTCGGCGACTCTGCCCGTTCCGCTTCAGTACATGCCATCGGCCAATCTGGTCATCCCCGCCAGCTGTACGATGACGACGTGATATCAGCCGTGGCTCGACGCCGAGCAACAGCCCATGGTCTGAGAGCGCGCGGACGGGAAGAAAACGGAGTGGGACGCTGGCTCTGACAGGCTAAGCGCAGAGCCGACGGATAGGTGAGGGCGTTCACCACGCTGCACCCAACGTAGGCCGGGCCTTCAAGCTTATCCAGATCCTTGGAGCCCGGGCATCCCGGTGGAGCTATCCGAAGACCGTATGATCAAGACGCAGCCACGGAGGGAGCAAACCTAACTATGAGCAAAGACATCATCTCAACCGATCAGGCGCCAGCCGCCGTTGGCCCGTATTCCCAAGGCGTTCGCCTTGGGAACTTCATTTTCACCGCCGGACAACTGGGCCTTGTCCCGGAGACCGGCGAGTTCGCCGGGCCGGATATCCAGAGTCAGACACGTCAGGCACTGAAGAACGTCGAGGGCGTGCTGGAGGCTGCAGGCTCGTGCCTCCAGCACGTGGTCAAGGTGACGGTCTTTCTCCAGGACATGGAGGAGTTCTCCCAGATGAACGAGGTCTACGCGGAGTTCTTCTCCGAGGCCCCCCCCGCGCGTTCGGCTGTCGAGGTCGCCGCCCTCCCCCTGGGCGGGCGCGTGGAGATCGAGGCAGTCGCTGAAGCTTGCGACTGCGAAGACGGAGACGACGGGTGCGGCTGTTCTTAAACACACCCGGTCGGTCTCCGGCCAGCAGAACCGTTCGCAAGATGTCTCTCCGATGAGGAGGCCCTCCGAGAGAGAGCGCTTCATAGACGCTTCGGACTCACCGCGCCTTTTCTCTGGCATCGCGGCGCGCTACGACGCCATGAACCGGCTGATGTCGCTCGGGCGGGACCGGTATTGGCGCAAGCTGGCCGCCGCTGCCCTTGACCTTCCCGACGACGGTAAGGTTGTGGACGTCGGCGTCGGCACGGGCGACATGGCGCTGGCCATAAAGGAACGCTGGCCGGACACGACGGTGATCGGGGTCGACCCGACCTGGGCTATGATGGCGTATGGGCGCCGGAAGGCCGGGATGGAGCCCGTGGGGGTGGCGCAAGCCACGGGGCTGCGGCTCCCCTTTCCCGGTCAGACCTTTGACGGAGCGGTCAGCGCCTTCGTGATGCGCAACGTGGTGGATGTCGAGCAGGCCCTTGGCGAGCAACACCGCGTCGTGCGGCGGGGGGGGCGCGTGGCGTGTTTGGAGATGAGTTGGCCCCGGACACCGGTCTTTGGGGCCCTCTTCCGGTTCTACTTCTCGGATCTAATGCCCCGTGTGACGGGCCTCCTGACGGGCCAGCCGGCGGCCTACCGCTACCTGCCTCGGTCGGTGGAGCGGTTCGAGACGCCCGAGGAGCTAAAGACGACCATGGAACGCGTCGGCCTGCGGGACGTGTGTTGCCGGAAGCTGGCACTGGGCGCAGTCACGCTACACGTCGGCGTGCGGGGCGATTAAGCCAAGGAGGGACGACCTGATGACGCGTAGACGACTTGTGATCGGCATCTCGGGTGCCAGTGGGGCGGTCTACGGCATCCGACTCTTGGAGGCGCTGGCCAAACGGCCGGACATCGAAACTCACCTGGTGGTGAGTCTTGCCGCCGGTCTGATCATTACCCGGGAGACGGACAGGACGGTGGCGGAGATCGAGGGGTTGGCCGACGTGGCCTATCGTCCCGACGACCTGGCCGCCCCCATCGCTAGCGGCTCCTTCCCCACGGACGGCATGATCATCGTACCGTGCTCCATCAAGACGCTTTCGGCTGTCGCGAACTCCTATGCCGCCAACCTGATACGGCGCGCAGCCGACGTCACGTTGAAGGAGCGCCGTCCGCTGGTGCTCGTCGTCCGCGAGACCCCTCTTCATCTCGGACAGCTCCGTCTGATGGTCAATGCCGCAGAGGTCGGCGCTACGATCCTTCCGCCGGTCCCCGCGTTTTACGGTCGACCTGAGACGCTTGAGGACCTGGTTGACGAGACGCTGGGCCGGGTGCTCTCACAGGTAGGGGTGGACAACAACCTGTACACCCGATGGGAAGGGTGAGACAACGGGCGAGTGGCTGAATCGATGGAGTGCCACCAGCATGCTGAGGGGAGCAAGGCTGCGCAGCGGGGCCTGCCCAGCTACGTCTGGCGCGCGGGGCAGGAGAGGCGCTTCCGAATGGTCCGTCGGTGGACGGAGCTTGGCGGCAGGCGCGTGCTTGATGTCGGGTCTGGGCTCGGCATGTACACGGCCGCGTTCCTCCGCGAGACGGAGCACGTCTTCGGCGTTGAGATCGAGCGTGAAAGGGCCGTGGAGGCACAGTCCCGCGCCAAAGGGATGGTTCAAGCCGTCGGAGAGCGACTGCCTTTCGCCGAGGACGTTTTCGACATCGTCTTCTCCCACGAGGTCCTGGAGCACGTCGAGGACGATCGGGCTTGCGTCGTCGAGATGGCCCGCGTACTTCGGCCCGGGGGACGACTCGCCATCTTCGTGCCCAACCGGCTGTACGCGTTCGAAACTCATGGGGTCTTCTGGCGCGGGCGCTATCACTTCGGGAACATCCCCCTCGTGAACTGGCTGCCCACCGGGCTCCGCGATCGGCTGGCCCCCCACGTACGGGCCTACACGACGCCTGGTCTCCGCTCCTTGCTGGAGGGGCTGAATCTAAGTGTGGTGCGCCACACCCAGATCTATCCCGGCTATGACAACATCGTGGCCCGCTCGCCCACCCTCGGGCGGGTCCTTCGCGGTCTCACCTACGCGCTGGAGCGGACGATCTTCCGCGCCTTCGGGCTATCACACTTCCTGGTGGCGGAGAAAGGGGGGAGTTGAGCCCCCATCCGCACCACGTGGCCTCCGTTCAGCCTCCCAGGACAAACCGCTGGATAGCCGCGGCCACGCCGTCTTCGGAGAACGGTGGGGCGATCCAGTCGGCCACGGCCTTGGCGGCCGGACTACCGTCTCCCATCGCCACGCCGACGCCGGCCCAGCGAATCATCGACACGTCGTTACCCTGATCCCCAACGGCCATCACCCGCTGTCGCTCCACCCCAAGATGCTGAGCGAGCCGCCTCAGCCCATCGCCCTTCGAAACCCCCAACGGGTTCCCCTCAACGAGTTTCGCGTGAGATCGAACGACCTCCACCTGCTCACGAAACCGTTCCCGCATCGCGGCTTCGATGCGGTCCACCTCACCCGGGTCGGCGATGAACAGAAACTTCTCCGGGGTATGGTCCGCAAGCACCGACTCAAGATCATCGACCCACTGGAGGTTGGTTCCCAAGAGGTCGCGATAGAAGCGCTCAGGGTGCCGTTGTTCGGCAACAAAAAGGGCATTGTCAGCATACAGCACCATGTGCCAATTCGCGTCCGTCTCATACGTACGCCAGTTCAAGGCCTCCCGGACAACGTCTGGATCCATCGTCGCGCGAAATAGAGGCGTCTGACTATCCGGAGCTTGAATGAGCCCGCCCTGGTAGCAGATCAGAGGCGCATCGATGACCAGATCACGGGCAAACTCGAGAGCCGCATCAAACATGCGCCCAGTCGCTAACGTCACAGTCACGTCCTGTTCCTGCGCACGTCGGATCGCCCGTCGTACTGGATCTCGGATCGCCATCTGATCACCGATCAGGGTGCCGTCCAGGTCCAGCGCCACCAGGTCAATCACATCATTCACACCTGCACCTCCAGCACCCGATCACGGCCTGCGAGATCCGGATGGATCCTAACCACGGTTCCCTGCTGCGGAAAGACGGTCTTCGCGATCTCTCTCACCTTCTCGGCCTGATTCGCCCCAATCTCAATCAGGAGCGCTCCCCCCGGTTCGAGAAGCCCCTGGGACTGGGACAAGAGCCTGCGGATCAGGTCCAGCCCATCAGAGCCTCCTTCCAGGGCCAGCCGCGGCTCGTAATGGCGGATGGTGGGCGGAAGGGCCGCCCATTCGTCAGCGGAGACGTATGGTGGATTGGAGACGATCAAGTCGACCGGGCTCGGCCGCCGATCGAGGAGGTTGCTGACGATGAACTGCACCCGGTCGTCGACCCCGTGCCGCTCGGCATTCCGCTGAGCGACGGCCAGCGCAGCCGGGGAGATGTCGATCGCACATACCTCCAGATCCGGGCGCTCCTTAGCGAGGGCGACGGCGATGCATCCGGAGCCCGTGCCAACGTCGACCACCGACCTGGGACATCGTGCCAGCGCCAAGTCGACCAGCGTCTCCGTCTCCGGCCTGGGTATGAGAACCTCAGCTGTGACCTCAATCTCCAGTCCGTAGAACTCGATACGCCCCGTGAGGTGGGGCAACGGGTAGCCTGCACCGCGCTCCCCGACCAGAGCCTCAAACCTCGCAAGCTGATCCGACGAAAGAGACTTATCCGGATGCGTCAGCAACTGGGACCGTGAGGCGTCGAGAACGTGCATCAGCAGAATCTCGGCTTCCACGCGGGGGGTCTCCGAGACGGTGCGCAGATGGATCGACGCTTCTTGGAGGGCGCGGCCTACGGTCGATGGGGGGAATTGCCTACTCGGAACTGGTTCCGTATCGGCGGCTGCTGTTTCCTGGGTTGCCGCTTCTGTCCTGTATGTTGTTATCACAGATTCGTCCGGCCATGCCACAGTCGGAGTCACGGCCCGTTGTCCGGCGGCGATGGGCGCTTCAGCTGGCGGTGATGCTAGAGTTCGTTTCCCTCGCCAATGGCCTCTAACTGCTCCTTCTGTTCCTCCGCACGCAGCGCCTCAACGAACGGCTCCAGGTCTCCATCCAGCACATTGGACAGCTGGTGAAGCGTCAAATTGATGCGGTGATCCGTGATCCGGTTCTGGGGAAAGTTGTACGTGCGGATCTTCTCGCTGCGGTCGCCGGTACCTACCTGCAGACGCCGCGCCCGGGCGCGCTTCTTCCGCTGTTTCTGGAGCTTCTCCTCATAGAGCCGAGAGCGCAGGATCGAGAGAGCGCGCCGCTTGTTCTTCGTCTGAGAACGCTCTGACTCGCAGGCCACGGTCATGCCGGAGGGTTTGTGGATCAAGCGAATGGCGGTGGCGTTCTTCTGCATGTGCTGTCCACCCGGCCCGGAGGCCCGATAGGCCTCCATCTCGATATCCTCGGGTTTTAACTCGACCTCGACGTCGGTCATCTCCGGTAGCACCGCCACCGTCACTGTCGAGGTATGAATTCGCCCAGAGGACTCCGTGATGGGCACGCGCTGCACGCGATGGACGCCGCTCTCAAATTTGAAATGCGAAAAGGCGCCGCGCCCTTTCACGTCGAACACAACCTCCTTGAATCCCCCGATCCCGGTCGGATGCGTGCTGAGGATCTCCGTCTTCCAGCCCCTCTGTTCCGCGTAGCGAGTATACATACGATAGAGATCAGCGGCGAACAGGCCGGCCTCGTCGCCGCCCGCTCCAGCCCGAATCTCGACGATCACGTCCTTGACATCCCGTGGGTCCTTCGGAATGAGCAGTCGCTGCAGGTTGTCGTGAAGCGCCTGCTTGCGCTCCTCTAGCTCTGCCACCTCCATCTCGGCAAGCTCGCGCAATTCTGGGCCGATGTCGTCCTCGAGCAGCTCGATTGTGTCGTCGAGTTCCTCGGATGTCGCCTTGAACGCACGGTAGGCAGTGACCACGTCCTCCAGCTCAGCGCGCTCCTTGGCCAGCTCGGCAACGCGCAGGTGATCCTGCACGACTTCCGGGTCGGCCATCAACTCCATCAGCTCTTCATACCTTGCTTCGATTTGCTTGAGTGTCTCTAGCATCTTGCCCTGGCGTCGTCCTCACGCTCGATATGGTCGTCCATTTTGCAGTCCTGCAGTGACCCTGTCCGCAGTTCAACCTGTCTCGCTCAACTTCGGCCTCACGGGCGGATAGCCAGCCTATGACGGCGTAGATTATAGGTGTTTTGCCCTGATTGCCAAATGCACGCGGTCAGGAAGGGGACGTAGCCTCCCTCCGTCTCTCGTGCCGGACCGGCGTCCATGGCCTGTCTAAATGGGAGGATAGAAAGAGCGAGGGTTCGCAGGTTTGCAGAGGAAATGGCAGATTGCTCTGCTACGTAGAGCAATCTGCCAAATACCACCAACCGGCTTGCCTCGATCGCCGTTGAGCCGCGCGATCCATGGACGCCGAACAACTTCTCAGTACTGGGGACCAGGTACCTCGGATTCTGGCTCTGGTTCCTCCTCCAGCTCCTCAGCCGGAGATATACCTTCGTCGTTGCGACGCTCAACGCCCAACCGCACAGCCGTTCTCTCTTGACCTTCGATAGATACCTCAACGAAGGAGGGAATGCACACGATGTCGATTCCGTCCAACTCCAGGTACCCACGTGCGATAGCTACAGCCTTGACCGCTTGATTGACCGCCCCGGCACCGATGGCCTGCACATCTACGGAGTCCTGTTCCCGCATCACGCCCGCAATGGCACCCGCCACCGCGGTGGAGCGAGAGTCGGACGCGACTTTGATGATGTTCATGGCATGCTCCTTGCGCTATCGCGGCCTTTGGATCCACAGAGTCAGCCGGTATCGGATGACTCTCTCGGTGCGGCAATACTATCCTACCTTAAACATGTTACCGTGAAAGACATTGTTGCACAAGTGATCTCAGCGCCGGAGCCCATAGCGCCTGAGGTCAACGGGACGGTAAGCAACCCGCTCATACTCCTTCCTGGACGTGCCGAGGGGGGCCGTGGCATCCAGTCCCATCTTGGCCGTGCGCGATTTCTCTCCGGGTACCTGCTTTCCCGAAGGGTCGAGGCTGCTGCCCGGCTGATCAGAGAGGATGACCAGATCTCGATCCGCCTGGAAGCGAGTTGCGATGGCCCACTCGACATCGGCTACATCGTAAGGATCCACATCCTGGTCGACGACCACGACGTGCTTGAGCGAACCGTGTCCTCGGAAGGCTGCCTCGATGGCGCGCCGTCCGTCCACCTCGTCTTGTTTGTCGATCTGCACCACGGCATGGAGCCAGGACATACCGCCTGGCGTCACGTAGGCTCCGGTGCAGCGGCAGACCTCATTCACGGCGGCGAACATCGTCGGCTCGCGGGGCATACCCATCAAGTTCTTGTGCTCCATCCCGCTGGGGAGAAGCGCGTGGAAGATGGGATCAGGCCGGTGGGTGATGTGCTCGATCTCAATGACCGGCTGATCCCGTACGTGATCCATCGTTCCAGTCAGGTCTGGGAACGGCCCCTCGCCGGCTACGTCCCCGGTGATGCGCCCCTCCAGAATCAACTCCGCGTCGGCCGGCACCTCCAGAGGGACCGTCTGGCAGCGCACCAACGGGGTGGGGGCAAGGGCGTGGGCGACGCTCAACTCGTCAACGCCTTTCCGTGGGCTCATGGCCGCGGCCAGCAAGACCTGAATCGGGGCCCCGACCGCGATGGCGACGGGGAGACCAGGTCCCACCTTCGTGAAGGCTGTGTGCGTGCCGCGCCCCTCGACGATGCGAACAGAGAAATGGGTATCGTCGAGGAGCATCAAGCGGTGGAAGGAGACATTCCGGCCGAAGTCCGGGTCCCGCACAATCGTCACACCGGCCGTTACGTAGGGTCCGCCATCGGCCGGGTGGTAGCGGGGGATAGGGAGCCGAGTCAGGTTCGGGGGAACCGACACCGCTTGACATACACCCTGGTCGTGAACCGGAGGGGCGACGGGATGCCGTAGTGCCTCATTCATCCGTGCGATCAACCCGGGCACGGTGCAGCCCAGGGCCACCGCAAATGTCCCCCGCTGCGCGCACATTCCGGAAACTGCGCGCCATCCCGGATGCCCGTCCAGGTTGTGGAAGAGGACCGGCTCCCCGTCCAGCGGATCCATGACGCGCGCCAACTCGAGATCGGGATCCACGGGGGCGCCCACTTCCACCAACTGACCCTCTTCCCTTGCCCAGTTTAGAAAACGCCGCACATCCATGTACTTACACACTCCGTGGACTATGGGCGAGACGGGTCCTAACGCCTCACCTTACAGCGATGCCCCGCGTTCCGCCCTGCAACCCTCTACCAGGTCTCCCGATGAACCCGTTCCCCGTCAAACTGCGTCCTCGGTTCCTTCTCCTCCGCCGGGTGCCCGATCGATACGACGTTCAGAGGCGTGATATGCTCGGGCAGATCCAGGATCCGGCGCACGGCTTCCACGCGCTCGTCCCCAGGATAGACGCCAAGCCAGACAGCGCCCAAACCCAGGGCCGTCACGGCGAGAAGCATGTTCTCCGTCGCAGCCGAGCAGTCCTGGACCCAGTAACGCTCCATCTCGGTCAGATCGCCGCAAACGGCGATTCCAAGCGGCGCACCCGACAGCATCTTACCGTGCGGGTGAGTCTCTGCGAGCTCATCGAGCGTCTCCCTTTCGGTGACCACGACAAACTGCCACGGCTTGCGATTGGATGCCGATGGTGCCGCCATGGCGGCCTCCAAGAGCGTCTGGATGCTCTCCTCGCTCACGGGTTCCGCGGTGTACTTACGGATGCTTCGTCGCGCAAGGATCGTCTCGATCAAGGCCTCAGTCATAGCTCCTCCATTCCATGCTAGGTTCTTAGTATGCTCTCATTCTGCCACTGCTGGTGCGCTCTCACGTCAAGGTGAGTCACCACCTTTCTGGCAAGCTCCTGAGGCAGGTCAGGAGCGTGGCAGTGGCAGTCACTTTCCCAGGCGTGCTCGCTCCTCCTCTATGACCTCCTCCTCCAGGGATTCGAAGAGGGGATCCGGCTCTCGCAGCACCTGCCCTGGCTGGAGCTGGCTGGGCTTCCACTCGCCCGCAGCCTGGCTGCTATCGTAGCATAGGGCCTCGTGGACCCGCCCGCCCGGCTCCTCGAAGGTCTGCGTGTACTGTTCCCCGAAGAGCTGGTCATCATAGCCAAGGTAGCGATGCAGCCGCTGGGAGGAAAAGGGAAGGAAAGGAGCAAACAGCGTATTCAAGGAATCGATGGCCTTGAGGACAACGTAGATGGTCGTACCGGCAGCCTCGCGATCCTCCTTGATCTGGAACCACGGGCCTTTCTCCTCCAGGTATCGATTGGCCTCGCGAGCAAGCTCCATCGCTTCCCCGATCGCCGCCCTGAAATGGCAGCCGTCCAGGTGCTCACCCACTCGATCAAAGGCATCGTCAACCTTCGCCAGGAGTGCAGCGTCCACCTCGTCCAGGTCGCCCGGGGTCGGCACTCGGCCATCGAATCGTGGATACGCGAAGGTGAGCGCCCGGTGGGCCAGGTTCCCCCACGTGCCGACGAGCTCCTTGTTGTTCCGATGCACGAACTCTTCCCAGGTCCAGTAGCTGTCGCGTGTCTCCGGCATGGCAACGGTTAGATAGTACCGTACGGCATCCGCGCCGTACCGTTCCACGGCCTCGTCCGCCCAGACCGCCCAGTTTCGGCTGCCGGACATGCCGCGTCCCTCGAGATTCATATACTCGTTGGCTGGCACATCGTAGGGCAGATTGAGGACCCTGGAGGCGTCGTCCTCATAGAGCTGTTTGACGCCCATGAGCTCTGCGGGCCATATGACAGCATGGAAAGGGATATTGTCCTTCCCAATGAAGTAGAAGGTCCTTGCCTGATAGTCGTACCACCAATCCTTCCAGGCCTCAGGCTGATCGTGGTTGTGCGCCCATTCCACGCTCGCCGAGAAGTAGCCGATCACGGCCTCGAACCAGACGTAGAGGCACTTCTTCTCCCAACCCTCCAAGGGGACCTCGATGCCCCACTCCAGGTCGCGGGTGATGGGACGCCCCTTCAGCCCCTCGTTGACGTAGTTCCGGGCGAAATTGATCACGGTCGGTCGCCAGTGATCCTTGTTCAGAGCCAGCCATTGGGAGAGGCCCTCTCGGGCTAGGTGAGGCAAGTCGAGAAAGTAGTGCACGGTCTCGCGAAGCACGGGTCTGCTGCCATCCAGAGCGCTGCGCGGATCGATCAGGTCACCCGGATCGAGGAGCTTGTTGCAGTTATCACACTGGTCGCCCCGAGCGGACTCGTAGCCGCAGTTAGGGCACGTTCCCTCCACGTAGCG
>Ga0180430_10002162_pt1 | contig 18107 bp, 18 predicted proteins | sample SS_ome_9_FD_132999 | JGI IMG/M metagenome (GOLD analysis project Ga0180430, IMG submission 132999) | Hypersaline lake sediment archaeal communities from the Salton Sea, California, USA - SS_1_S_2 metaG | ecosystem: Environmental > Aquatic > Non-marine Saline and Alkaline > Hypersaline >... | reverse complement strand
TGCCACGGACGACTTTGCCGGAGACATGGGAGGAAACCCCATCACCAATGTGGCCGATCCGGTCAATCCCCAGGATGCTGCCACCCGGGCTTATGTGGACGCCTCCTCGGGTAGTTTTTCCGGGAGTTTTAACGACCTGACGGATGTACCAGTAACCCTGGACAGAGATTCCACGGATAATCTGCCTGTAAGTTTCAACGATTTGGACGATGTTCCGGTTAACCTGGATGTGGATGACTCCGACGATTTTGACGGAGACTATGGTTCCCTGGCCAATGCCCCGGCACAGATTGGAGATCTGGGTGGGAATATGGGAACTGCAGGTATCACCAATCTTACTATGACACCCACGGGCGATCCCACAGATGCAGCCAACAGGGCTTATGTGGATGCGCTGGAGGCAACTGTAGCCGCCCTTCAGTCACAGGTTGACGCAATGCAATTAGAATTGGATGCACTAACTGCCAGAGTAGACGCAGAACACCCCTTACCACCTGCGCCCTAAGCCTGCCATACATTATCATTGATCCAAAAGCGCAAGCGGCTTCTTATTGCCGCTTGCGCTTTTTTTAGGTCTCACCTTTTTAATTGAGACCGTCCAAAAAAACTTCGCATCTCCATGATTTTTAATTTGATTCCACATTGAAATATCCATCACTAATCAAAGATTTATTACAATGAAATAATTCGTATTTTGTGTTTCACTCCGATTTTCATATGCAACTGAGAACTTTTTGCCTTCTTTTATTTCTTACACTGAGCACTCTTGGGGCGAAGGTGGAGGCTCAATTTTCATTGGGGGTAAATACCGGCGTCACCCGAATGAAGTTTTCAGGAGATCCGGTGAATGGATATGGTTTTTTTAAACCCTCACCGGGTATTGTATCGGCTTTACGCATGGATTACCGATTTTCTGAGGCAGTTTCCATAAGCTTTCAGCCCGGATATAGCTCCCTGCGATCAAGATATAAGGTGATGAATGACTCGGGCACCGCAGCCATCGACAGTACCATTCTAAGCATGAAGAACTTTTCTCTGCCGCTGCATGCAGTAGTCTGGTCAGAAAATGGGCGTTTTTTTGTTCTGGCTGGAATGCAATTGGATTATACCCTTAGTTTCAATGGGGAAGATCCCATATCACCCTATTCATCATCCGGCACTACGACCACCGTCGATGTAAGAGATTTCCAGATATACATGCAATTCGGAGCAGGTTTTATTATACCCCTGGGTAAACCCTATTTGAGTTTTGAATTCAGGTACTCCCAGGGTTTACAGGACCTTAGCAATGCTCTGATTCATAAGGATTCTTTCCTTCCGCGTACTAAGTTGACCCATACTTCTTTTGTTATAGGTTTGCAAATACCCCTGGGAAGCTATTCGGAAAAATATCCACATAAAGAGAATAGAAGGTGAGGGTTAAAAATACATATCGTTTAGCCCGACACATTGTATTTCCAGCGCTACTTATATTCTTAATCGCAAGCGGACTGAAGGCTCAATCAGACACTCTGAAGAAACCATCCGCTGGCAATCATATTTTCACTCCCATAACCTATTCAAGTCTGCCTTTTACCAATAGCTATTTTTCTACTCACACGGGAGTTGGTACAACCTCGGGTCTGGTGAGTGAAATTAGCAGCTTGCCCTTTGAGGGGCTTCAGGGCGAGGTAAGCTTTGTGGAGATGGGATTTTCTTACCAACAAAGGGTTCGGGAACGGCTGGCGGGCTATATTAACTTAACGATTTCAGCCCGGGTGGGAACCGATTTTCAGAGCATGATCGCCCAGGGATTCAGTGCCATAACAAGCTTTGATATCGGATGGCATTTCAAACTTTTAGAAGCGAAAAAGTCTCAGTTATCCATGGTCCTGGAGCTGCAAAACCACAAAGGGAGTTTTGTCAATGTGCTTGGATTTGTGCAGGATATCATCAATGAACATCCCAACCCATCCCTTAATGTAACAATACCTGTTCTTGCCCTGGCTACCGGGCTGCGGTATGCCTACGCCATTAGCGAGACCATAGGTATTAAATCCTCTGCCATGCTGGCCTTTGGGGAAACCTATACAAGGGGAGTATATGGTCTTGCCTTTGATGCAGGAATCGGCATTGATTTTGATTTCTTTCCACGTTTTTCGGTTCCAATCGGACTTGTACTGGCCTATGATATCACTTCCATGCCCGATTTTGTTTACGTAGATGGAAAAGAATCCCAGATTATCCAGGCAAAGATTGCCTATACAAAAGCCTCAGACTTTAGCCTGGGACTTGAATTCTCATTTATGAAATACCCGTTTCTGAATCAGGCAAAACCTGTAACCGCATTATCTGCCGCACTCGCTGCACGGTATTATTTCTAGGTTTTGCGAGCTAGTGATTTTAAACCAAACATGATTCCATTTGTTACCAAGTACATGGAAAAGAATAAACCGGAATCTCATATTGCCCTGGTTGATGAGCACGACAACATTGTGGGTTATGGTGATAAGCTGAAGGCGCACCAGGATGGTGTTTTGCACAGGGCATTTTCAGTGGTGGTAATCAATGGAAAGGGTCAATGGCTGCTTCATCGCAGAGCCCTGGTCAAATACCACTCGCCTGGTGTTTGGACCAACTCCTGCTGCAGTCACCTGACCCGTGGCGAAAGCATGCAGGAGGCCAGCCAAAAAAGGCTGCTTTCTGAAATGGGCATCTCCGCACAGACAGAGTTTGTGGACTCTTTCCAGTATAGGGCTGAATTCGATAATGGCCTGATCGAACATGAAATAGACCATGTTTATATAGCCAGGTGGGAAGGAGAACCGGATCCCGATCCTGAAGAAGTTATGGATTGGAAATGGTGTTTTCCCGAAGATATTGAAGAGGATCTGAATACCCGTCCCAGGGAGTATTCTGCTTGGTTTCCCATGGTCTATAATCTGCTGAAACCCCTTGTGTCAAATCCTTCCTGATTTATCGGGCTGAGTGCATGGCTTAGTGTACTAACTCCTCCATCATCACACCATGCCATCCACGAAAAGTTTATTTACTTTTATAGAAGGGTATGACGAAAACTGCCATTGTCATCGGTGCCGGAGTGGGTGGCCTGGCCACAGCCATTAGACTTGCTTCCCTGGGTCTGCAGGTGAGTGTTTTTGAAAAGAATCCGGTGGCCGGTGGGAAAATCGGTCAGATCCGTGAAAAAGGCTATCGCTTTGATACGGGTCCATCCCTCTTCACACTGCCACATCTGGTGGACGAAATAAGCCCTGAATCAGCCCCTGGCCTTGAATACAAGAAACTTGATACCATCTCCCGCTATTTTTTTGAGGATCAATCTATATTTACCGCCTCTGCAGATCCTTTACTTTTTACACAAGAAATGGCCAGAATTACTGGCGAGAATCAGGAAAAAATCTCCCGGTTTCTAACCGATGCAGCTGAACTTTACAGGCGGACTTCCCCACTTTTCCTGTTTTCGGCCTTTCACCGTTTCTCTACTCTACTAACCACCAAGAGCCTGGGGGTTATGGCAGGGATGCTTAAGTTCAATCCTTTTCGCTCCATGCATGCCCATAACAAGAAAGCATTTGAAAGTGAAAAAACCATCCAGCTGTTTGACCGCTATGCCACTTATAACGGTTCAGATCCTTTCAGGGCTCCGGCTACCCTGAATATGATTGCACATCTTGAGCACAATCTGGGAGCCTATTTACCGGTCGGGGGGATTTTCCGCATTGTGGAGCACCTCTACGAAATTGCTGTAAATGCTGATGTAGTTTTCCATTTTGAACAGGAAGTGGACGAGATCCTCATCGAGAATAAACGAGCCCAAGGTGTGAAGGTTGATGGTAAGGTGCACCCGGCAGATGTGGTGGTTTCAGCTGGTGACGTCTTCAAGACCTGGTCCCAACTTATATCCCAAATAAAAGCTCCTCGTGCCGTAAAGAATCAGGATCTTTCCACCTCTGCCATGATCTTTTACATGGGGATCCGGAAAACCTTCGAACAGCTCGACCTGCATAACATCTTCTTTTCAGGAAACTACACCGAAGAATTCCGTTCACTTTCCCCAAAAGAGTTTTATACACCCTTCGAAGATCCTACGGTATATATCTACAACAGTTCCTTATTGAATCCCGATGATGCCCCCTCTGGTGGCAGCAATCTTTTCGTAATGATCAACACTCCCCATAATCGCGGTGAAGACTGGAATGAACAGGTTCAAATTGCCAGAAAGCATATCATCAGGAAACTTCAACGCTTCGGTATTGACCTGAGCTCGGGCATCGAATTTGAACAGGTTGCCACGCCTGAAAGCATTGAAGCTTTGACGCTTTCCACCGCAGGCGCCTTGTACGGGAACAGCTCAAACTCAACCATGTCGGCCTTTAACCGGCATCCCAATTTTTCCAGAAAAATAAAGAACCTCTTTTTTGCCGGTGGGAGCGTGCATCCCGGAGGGGGCATACCTCTATGCCTGGCATCTGCCAAAATTGTGGAACATGAGGTACAATCCTTTTTAAAGATCCGGTCATGAAATTCTCCATTCCCTCCGAATCCAATATCATCCATATCCTTCGCCTCTGGTACCTGGTGGGGATCGTGGGTTTTTCCCTTCCTTTCACTCATGAAGTATTCCGTACTCTGACACCTCTTTCCTTGCTGTTGCTGGCAAGCGTGTTTTTCGTCTACCATGAAAACCGTGACAAAAGGCTCTTATGGATTATGCTTTTCATTTTCATGGCCGGCTATGCCATTGAAGTTGCCGGGGTAAAAACCGGAAAGATCTTCGGGGCTTATACTTATGGGAATACCCTGGGATTAAAAGTGGCCGAAGTTCCCGTGATCATCGGTCTCAACTGGGTTATCATGGTCTATGGAAGCCTGGCAATAGTCACTCTTACAAGACTGGGACGAGTGCTGGGCAGCCTTCTGGCAGCAGTGATCATGACAAGCAGTGATTTCTTCATTGAAAAGTTTGCCATTTTAAGCGATATGTGGTCCTGGCAAAACACGGAGCCGCCACTGCAGAATTACCTGAGCTGGCTGATCATATCTTTCATTTTTTGCTTGCTTGCCTACCCGTCAGTTGCCGGGAAACCCAGAAGGGTGGCAATCCATGGCTATGTATATCAATTGACTCTCTTTCTTCTGATCCTTTTAATTCACAGATTGTTTTGGCCATAATCCGATCCAGACATATTCCCTTTCACACAGCCTTTTTCCGGCTGTACACCTCCTGGATGCTCAGGAAGTCTTTTCATCGGCTTTATGCGGAAGTTGAAGACTGTCAGGCAGAGAAATCCGTTTTGTTGATTGGCAATCACTTCAGCTGGTGGGATGGCTTTATTGGCAATTACCTGAGCTATAGATATTTCAAGAAGAAATTTCACGTGATGATGCTGAGGGAGCAGCTGGCCAAACGAATGTTCCTGAATAAGGCAGGCGCATTTTCAGTAGAAAAATCTTCCCGCTCGGCTGTGGAGAGTATTTTATATTCAGCGGAGATTCTTTCCGGAACGAACAATGTATTAATGATGTTTCCCCAGGGAAGCATTGAAAGCCTGTATCACAGGGATTTTGAATTTGCCAGGGGCATTGAGAGAATTCTGGAAAAATGCGATCCCAAACCTGAGATTGTTTTTAACATCAACCTGGTGGATTACTTTTCCAGACCTTCCCCGACCCTGTTTATCAGGACAAGAAGCTACCAGGGTGATTTATCGGCCAAAGAGATAGAGAGTGCCTTTAACCGTTTCCACCTGGAATGCATTGGCCTTCAGAATGAAAAACTGATATGATCGCCGTTCTTGCTTACATAGCATTTGTATTCCTTGGACTCAGGTTTCTGGTAGTGACGGTTAATTTCTTGTTTCATCTTGGAGTGCCGAAAAATGAAGCCGACTTAGATCAGAAAATATCCATCCTGATCCCGGCCAGAAATGAAGAAGCCAACATTGGCCGTATCCTGGATTGCCTGCTAAATCAGGATTACCTTAACTACGAAGTTTGGGTTTGTGACGACCATTCCACAGACAGGACGGCCAAAATCCTGGAGGATTTTTGCCAACTGCATACCAGATTTAAGTGGTTTAAAGGCGAAAAGCTTCCCCCCGGCTGGACCGGAAAGAATTTCGCCTGTTTTCAACTTGCCCGGAAAGCAAAGGGAGAGATCCTTCTTTTTCTGGATGCAGACATGGAAATTCACGGCAACATATTATCCAACAAAATGGATTATATGAACAAACGCAGACTGAAGCTTCTTTCCGTATTTCCGAAACAGCTTATGCTTAGCTCCGGCGAACGTGCCACCGTTCCGGTCATGAACTGGATCCTCCTTAGCCTTCTGCCCTTGCCATTGGTAATATTTGGCCTACGGAGCTCCTTTTCAGCGGCCAATGGTCAGTTTATGATGTTCAGGGCAGATATTTACCACAAACTCCAAGCTCACTCCCTTGTCCGTGCAAGTGCTGTGGAGGATATTGAAATCATGCAACATTATAAGAAAAAGCGGTACCGCTGTGCCACGCATTTGGGAGACAGCAGGGTGCAGTGCAGAATGTATTCCTCTTACAGGGCAGCCATTTCGGGCTTTTCCAAAAATGTACTGCATTTCTTTTTAGGCAATCTGTTCTGGGCATTTTTCTACATTATTTTTACAAGCTTTGGACTTCTCTTTCTTGCTTTGTGGTCGCTCCCGCAGTTCCTAATTGCATTATCATTAGCTTTACTATCCAGGGTGCTGATATCCCTGATGAGTCATCAGAAGGTGTTGAACAATCTTCTATGGACCCCCGTTCAACATGTAAGCTTTCTCTGGATGGTGAAAATGGCGCTGGAACAAAAGTTTCGCGGTTCTATGTTTTGGAAGGGAAGAGAAATAAAAATGAAATGAAAAAGATCCTTATAATATTACTCCTCAGCGTCCTGGTGACTTATGCCCATGCCCAGTGGGGCAGCGCTTACAACCAGGAGCTTTACCTTTCCTATGTAAAAGGTGAAATGGATGATTGGGAAGGAATCCTCCAGAGAATGAGCAGTGAATATGAGCAATCCGGCGACCCTGTTCTTCTGTACGATATGAGTTTTGCCTATTACGGTTACATCGGATACCTTCTCAGCATGGAGGAAAAGGAAAAGGAAATCAAGAAATTCCTGAACCAGGCGATGGACTATACCAAAGAGCTGGAAGAGGAACTGGATGGCAGGCACGATGTTCTGGCCCTGCGGGCAGCCATGATTGGTTATCGGATAGTGCTTAGCAAGTTCACTTCTCTTTTTATGGGGCCAAAAGCTTCTAAATACATCAATACAGCTTACGAATCGGCCGAAACCTGTTTCAACTGCAATACAGAGATGGCTAACATGAAATTTTATACCCCGAAGTTTCTGGGAGGTTCCAAGGAAGAAGCCATAGAATATTATGAAAAAGCAGTGGAAATCCTGGAAAATAGTCCTCTGAAAACCGACCGCACCTGGATATATATGAATACGGTGGTTATGCTGGCAAATGCTTATAATGATACCGATCAGCCAGAGCGGGCCTGTAGTTTGTATGAGCAATTGCTGGAATATGAACCCGGTGCCGATTGGATCAGAGAAGACCTGTATTCAAAATGTGAACAAAAATGAGGGTATTCAGGCCCTGGGCATTCCAGGGTTCGCTAAAGCGAAAGAACTACTTCGAAGGTTGGTATTTTAAACACGTATCAGCTGACCACAAGCAAGTATGGTCCTTTATTCCCGGCATATCCCTGTCTGGGGGAAACAGTCATGCCTTTATCCAGGTTATAAATGGAATGACCGGGGAAACCCAGGTTCATGAATACAAACTCTCAGAGTTTTTTGGATCTTCAAAAGACCTGGATGTTACGCTTGGAGGATCCCGTTTTAGTACCGGTGGGATATCCCTGGAAATCCGGAATAATTCTCACCAGATAAGTGGTGAAATCAGCTATTCTTCGGCGGATCTGTACCCATCCAGCTTGCTCAATCCGGGAATCATGGGTTGGTACTCTTTTGTTCCGTTTATGGAGTGCAAACATGGTGTGGTTTCCATGCAACACGAACTTTCAGGCGTTTTACAAATTGATAAGCAAACTGTGGATTTCCACGGGGGAACAGGCTACATCGAAAAAGACTGGGGTTCTTCCTTTCCGGAATCCTGGATATGGCTGCACTGCAATACTTTCAGCAATTCCCGTAGCTCCTTTACTTTCTCGGTAGCAAAAATACCCTGGTTGGGGAGTTATTTCATCGGCTTTATTTCCTACCTCCGTCTGGAGGACAGGATCATTAACCTTTCTACCTGGTCCAGGGCTCGCATTGAGAGACTGGAATACATAGATAATAATCTTAGGCTTCGATTGAGCAATAAGAAATATGTTCTGGACATTGATGCACATAACAATCAAGCCGGACAGCTCAAAGCTCCGGTCAAGGGTTCCATGACCAGAATTATCAAGGAGACCGTAGATGCCACCCTGGACCTGAAATTGACCGATCGCTCAGGAAAGGTGCTTTTTCATGATCAGGGGACCCGGGCCGGAATGGAGCTAATTGACAAAATCCTGGAGTATTTTTAGGTATTTTGTCTAAGTATTTGTTAATTTTTCTTCAACAGTTTAAAAATATTTCTTTAAACACCGGCCACTCAATTTTCGATCAAATTAGGCTGTTATAATTCTTATTTCCAGCGATTTAAATTCTACTTAAGCTAACAATTCATTGCGTTTATGATTGTTTTTGTTTAATCTTTAAATGTTAAACATTAAACATTATGAATTCCACAGCGTTTCTATGTCAAACAACCATTAAAAAAAAATGACATGAAAAAGCTTAACGTAATTCTGACCGTAGCCCTGCTAGCTGGGGTAGTGTTTTTCTCTTCTTGTGAAAAGGACGAAGATCCGCCAATGGATCCCAATCCTATGCCCTCTTCTATTGCCGACATAGCAGCTGATAATGCTGATTTCAGTATTTTGGTTGAAGCTCTTGCTAAAGCCAATCTGGTTTCCACATTAGATGGTGCCGGCACATTTACCGTATTTGCACCTACCAACAGTGCATTTCAAGATCTTTTTACCGCACTGGGAGTTTCGGGTATAGCAGATCTTTCTGCTGAGACTCTTACTCCCATCCTTCTTTATCATGTTCTCGGTGAGGAAAAGACCTCCGGTATGCTGAGCGATGGATATTATTCCTCTTTAAGCCCGGCTCAGGGTCGCACCGTTTCCATGTATATAGGTACTGGTGATGGAGTCTCCATTAACGGAGCTGCTAACGTAACCACTGCGGACATTGATGCCGATAATGGAGTGATCCACATCATTGATGCAGTTCTTCTGCCTCCTACCATTGTGGATATTGCTTCCAAAAACGACAATTTTGAAACTCTGGTGTCCGCTGTGGCAGGTGCCGGTCTGGTAGAAACACTTTCTGCCGCCGATGGAACTTTTACCGTTTTTGCACCAACCGATGATGCTTTTGCAGCCCTCGGTATGAACGTGCCTGATGATCTGACTCCCATCCTGTTGTACCACGTGCTGGGTAGCGCAGTATATTCCGATCAGATTTCCAGCAGCATTATCAAGTCCCTGAATGCAGACGATCCTGAGATCGTAGTAGAGATAACCGAGTCCGGTGTATTCTTGAATGGATATGCTAAGGTGGTCGCCACCGATATCGTAGGAACCAACGGTGTAATCCACGTGATTGACCAGGTGATCCTGCCTATTTCCGATGGAAGCATCCTGGATGCAGCCATGGGACTGGAAGATTTCAGTTCACTGGTGGCCGCTCTTTCCAAGGCTAATCTGGCCACCACTTTCATGGGAGAAGGAGATTTCACAGTATTTGCTCCAACTAACGACGCATTTGCTGCCTTCCTTTCTTCTCTGGGAGTTTCCCTTGACGACCTGGATGCTGAGGCTCTTACACCCATACTGTCTTATCATGTAGTTGGTGCCAAAGCTCTGTCAGGATCCCTGTCAAGCGGATACATCAATAGCATTTATTCCGCATTGGATGGTTATCCCGTAAGCATGCTTGTTGAAGTTGATAATGGAGTAACACTGAATGGAAGCATTTCAGTTACAACTCCAGATGTTGAGGTGAGCAATGGAGTGATCCATGTGATTGACGGAGTACTGACTCCCACCAATGTAGTGGATATAGCCATCAACAACAGTGGATTTACCCAGCTGGTAGCAGCCGTTGTGAAAGCTGGTCTGGCTGAAACACTGTCAGGAGATGGTCCTTTCACCATCTTTGCACCGACCGATGCAGCCTTCGAAGCACTGTATACGGCTCTTGGAGTAAGCGGAATCGATGAAATCTCTGCTGAGACCCTGATACCCATCCTTCAGTATCACGCTGTAAGCGGAAATGTACTGTCGACCGACCTGACTGCTGGGGATGTGCCCACCTTAAACGGTGATATAACCTTCGATATTTCAGGTCCTGTAACCATTAACGGATCCTCTGAAGTTATTGCCACTGACATTCAGGGCACCAACGGAGTGGTCCATGTGATCGACGAAGTTCTTCTGCCCCAGTAAGAGGCATAGAATCTATACTATAAAAGGCCTGCCCATATAAGGCGGGCCTTTTATTAATGCTCCTCAAAATAAAGTACAGCAATCTCAAACAAAACAGTCACAATTACGACTATATAGGTAGATCTAGTAATGATTATGAAACAAGTTGCCATTATAGGCGGAGGAATATCCTCACTCTCAGCAGCATGTTATCTGGCCAGTCAGGGCTTCCAGGTAAATGTGTTTGAAAAAAATTCCACCATTGGAGGGCGCGCCAGGCAATATAAAGAGGCTGGATTTACTTTTGATATCGGCCCTACCTGGTACTGGATGCCGGACATATTTGAAAACTTTTTCGGTGATTTCGATAAGAAGCCGTCAGACTATTACCAGCTGGATAAACTGGATCCTGCTTACAAGGTCTTTTTCTCCGAACAGGATTCCATAAGCATTCCCGGGACAAGGCAGGAGATCATCCAGGTATTTGAATCCAGGGAAAAAGGAGCCGGCAGGAAATTGGAAAAGCTGCTTCATAACGCAGCCTACAATTATGAAATAGCCATGAAAGAGTTTGTGTATAAACCGGGAAGATCGCCCCTGGAACTAGTTTCTTTCAAGACACTTCCAAAAGTGGGTTTATTTCTCTCAAGCATCAGCCAATTGGCCTCTAGAAGTTTTAAAGATCCCAATCTCCGTCAGATCATCAATTTTCCGGTTCTTTTTTTAGGAGCAAAACCCTCTGATACACCGGCTTTCTACAGCTTTATGAATCACGCTGATTTTTCCATGGGGACCTGGTATCCTCAGGGCGGAATGTATTCCTTTATTGAAGGACTCGAAAGCCTGGCCACCGAATTGGGGGTTCAAATTCATACCGATGCGCCTGTACAGGAAATATCTGTCAAAGAAAATCGCGCCGCAGGAGTAAAAGTGGGGGGAGAATGGATCGCCCATGATCTGGTGGTAAGCGGGGCGGACTACCATCATACAGAAACGCTTCTGGAGCCTTCCTACAGGTCTTACAGCGAAAAATACTGGGAGAAAAGAACCTTTGCACCTTCTGCGTTGATGTTTTTCCTTGGAGTGGACAAGAAGATTCAGAACGTGGATCACCATACCCTGTTTTTTGATGAGTCCTTTGATACCCATGCGGTGTCTATCTATGATAAGCCGGCATGGCCTGAAGCCCCTCTTTTTTACGGCAGCATTCCAAGCATAAGCGATCCAACTGTAGCTCCTGAAGGTAAAGAGGCCCTGATATTCCTGATTCCTCTGGCACCCGGCCTGGAGGACAATGAAGAAATCAGGCAGCATTACTTTCATAAAATTTTGGATCGTTTCGAAAAGCTGACCAGGCAAAACATTCGCGATCATATAATCATCAAAAAATCATACAGCGTAAAGGACTTTGAAGAAAACTATAACTCATACAAGGGAAATGCTTATGGCCTGGCCAATATACTCAGGCAAACGGCCTTCTTGAGGCCCAAAATGAAAAGCAAAAAAGTGGCAGGTTTGTATTTTACCGGCCAGTTAACAGTGCCCGGACCCGGGGTTCCTCCCAGTTTGATTTCCGGGAACATTGTTTCAAAAATGATTATGAAGGACCTAGCTAAATAAGCATGAAGGCATTATTTGACAATATATCTTTTGACTGTAGTAAATCGCTGACAAAAGCGTTCAGCACTTCCTTCTCTTTTTCCTCAAGGCTACTCCCTCCCGAACAACGGGAAGCTATTTATGCCACGTACAGTTTCGTGAGGGTGGCTGATGAAATCGTGGACACCTATCACGATTATCCACAGGAGAAACTGCTGGATCGACTGGAACGTAATTTAAATGAAGCCCTGGAAACCCGGATCAGTACCAATCCCATTTTAAATGCCTTCCAGCAAACGGTTTACAAATACAATTTTGAACCTGAATTGGTTGAAGCCTTTTTGAAGAGCATGCGGATGGATCTTCAAAAGAAAGACTATAAAACCCAGGAAGAATACCAGGAGTACATTTACGGATCTGCCGATGTGGTTGGATTAATGTGCCTCAGGGTGTTTACGGAAGGAGATAACGACGAGTATGAAAAGCTTAAAAAATCAGCCATGAAACTGGGCTCGGCTTTTCAAAAAGTGAATTTCCTGAGGGATCTGAAAAATGACATGGAAATTCTGGAGCGTAGTTATTTTCCACACATAGATTTTGAAAATCTAAGCAGGGAGACCAGAAATTCCATTGTAAAGGAGATTGTGGAGGATTTTGATGAAGCCTTCCTGGGAATTAAAAAATTACCTGATTCATCCAGGCTGGCCGTTTATGTAGCCTATGTGTACTACAAGAAATTGCTGAAAGTCATCAGGCGTAAAAAACCCGAGAAATTGATGCAAACCCGGATCAGGGTGGGCAATCATGTAAAAATGTGGATGCTTTTTAAATCGTACTTGCGTTACAAAGCCGGATTTCTGAAACGATACGACTAAAATATGCTTATGGAAACATTACTGTTTATACTTGTACTTCTAGCCAGCTATTTTTTTATGGAGTTTGTTGCATGGTTTGCCCATAAATACGTGATGCATGGCTGGGGCTGGTTCCTGCATGCAGATCATCATTCCAGGGAGCCTAAAGCGAAAGAATCCTTTTTTGAGAAGAACGATGCCTTCTTTGTCATATTTGCGGTGCCGGCCATGTTATCTTTTATTTTCGGTGCAGCTTATGCGATTCCCCTTCTACTGGCGGCAGGTATTGGGATTACCTTGTATGGATTTACTTATTTCATGATTCATGATGTGTTGTTTCATCAGCGAATTAAACTAAGGTTCAGGGGAAACGTTTATTTCCGGGCCTTGCGCCGAGCTCACGGAATGCACCATGTGCACCATACCATGGAAGGTGGAGAGTGTTTCGGATTGCTGGTGTTTCCCTTGAAGTATTTACAGATGGAGTTGAAAAAATCCTAAATGTCCCTATACCTCATTATAAATATTATTACCATCGCCATCCCTTTGCTACTCAGCTTCGATAAAAGGGTTCATTATTACACCTATTGGAAAGCCCTGATCCCTTCCATCCTTATTACTATGGCCTTCTTCATTGTATGGGATGTGATTTTCACTGAGCATGGGATTTGGGGATTTAATGAAAGGTACATCGGCCAAACGACCTTTTTAGGTCTACCTCTGGAAGAATTTCTGTTTTTCATCACTGTTCCCTACGCAAGTGTATTTATCATTTATGTACTCGAGCACTATTTCCCAAAGCTGCGGATGGGTAAATCTCTGACCCGCTACTTTTCTATTATTCTGATAGGTTTTCTTCTACTAATTGCGATTATGAACCTGGAGAAGGCATATACGGCTGTGAATTTTTTTGCCGCTGCAATAGTGATCGGATTGGTACTGGCAGGTAAACCGTCTTTGCTCCGTAGATTTTATGTTAGTTATCTGGTCATCCTCATCCCCTTCGGACTGGTAAACGGAGTGCTCACGGGCAGCTTTATTGACGAACAGGTGGTTTGGTATAACAATCAGGAAAATCTGGGTATCCGTTTGGCAACCATTCCGGTAGAGGATGTATTCTATGGGATGACTCTGATTCTTTTAAGCTATTTCCTTACAGAAACATTACGGAACCGGGCCTTACACAGAAAGCAAGAAGCTGCATAAAGACTAGAATTTTTCATAAATTGTAGTTCATCGATGCTTCAGACATGCGATCGCGAATCATCCTGTTTATCTTGACTTCCTTCTTGTGGAATTTGGCCTTAGCCCAAAATCTTCATCCTGGCTCTTATTCAGAAGCAAACCAGGAGCGAAAGCCTGACGATCTCCTCTTTAGTGAACTGGTAAAGCCTGTTTCCCCGGAGAACACTTTTCAAACTGAATCTTTTTTCAACTGGGGTGCATCCATCATAAAAGGGGAAGACGGACTCTATCACCTTTTTTATTCTCGCTGGAAAGCAGAATATGAGTTTACTGGCTGGTTGGTGTTTTCGGAAGTAGCTCATGCCGTAGCTGAAAGTCCCGAGGGTCCCTGGAAATACCACTCTACGGCACTAAAAGGCAGGGGAAAGGGACACTGGGATGCCATTACAGCGCACAATCCCAAAATCAAAAATTTCGAGGGAAAGTACTATCTCTATTATATATCCACCAACATGGGGAATATGGAATATACGGAAGAGGAATTGCTCGAAACTGCTTTAGTGGGTTACAGTCATCCCAACTGGAGCATATTACGTCCAAACCAGAGGACCGGTGTCGCTGTATCAAGTTCGGTCTATGGTCCCTGGGAAAGATTTTCCGGCACACTCATAGAGCCTTCAGGGCCCATCACCACGCTTACCGTTAATCCGGCCATTGCACAGGGCGCCGATTCCCTATATTACCTGATAGTGAAAGGCGATAAACCCAAGGAAGAACGTTTTATCAGGAACCAGGCCATCGCGATAGCCAAACATCCGCTTGGTCCATTTGAAATGCAGGAAAAACCCGTCATTGATTACATGGATACGGAAGATATGTCCATCTGGTACGATAGCTCCCGTAAGCGTTTTTACGGAATTTTTCATTCCACGGAGGGCTTTATCGGACTTGTAACATCAACTGATGGGGTAAACTGGGAAAAAGCCCTGGACTATAAAGGAATACCTAAAAAGTTAGCCCTGCAGGACGGAACTACACTTGAACCGCAAAGGTTGGAGCGCCCATTTATATACCACGAAGACAATGAGTTAATGGTGCTCTGTCTGGCTGCCAAAGTAGAAAATATCTCCTATACGATATTTGTCCCCTTAAGACCCAATAAATAAGATCCTATGAGAAGCTCTGTATTGTTAAGTATTCTTGCGACAGCCCTGCTGAGTGCCTGTCAATCGACCCCATCCCTTCAATTTGAAGCAGTGGATCCACTTACAAAAGTATTTCCTGAAAGCAATTACTTTGAACCCATGGAGGCCCATGCGGATGTGGCTCGTGGAGAACATGCCTCTTTTCAATTTGTGGTGCGTGCCAATGCAGATATAGAAACCCTTAAGGTGGATTTGGATGCAGCCTCAAAGGGCAAAACTGTTTTATCGGAGATGAAAACAGGGTTTGTAAGTTTTGTGAAAGTGGGTCGCGCCAGCCCCGATCCCTCAAACGATACCTATGCACCCATGTCGGGCTATTTTCCCGATCCCATTGTATACGAGGAAAGCAGGGATGTGAAGTTTGGAAACACGCAACCCATCTGGGTGTCGGTGAAAATTCCTCCTGACTGTGAAACGGGCATCTACAAGGGAGCTGTTTCTATTAGCGGAGAAATTAATGGCGCTGGCTTTTCAGAAAGTAAAACCTTTGAGATAGAGGTGTTTGAACCAGTGATAGATAAAACATCCCTGTGGGTAACCAACTGGTTCTTCCTGGACAGATTGCATTACCTGAACAACAATGAAGCGCTTGAAAAGCATAGCGAGTTGTACTGGGAATTGTCGCGGGTTATGGCGAAAACACTGGCCGAATATCGTCAGAACGTGGCCATGATCTCACCCTTCGACCATACTGAATTTTCCTATGAAAACGGGGAGTGGGATTTCGATTTTACAAATTTCAATCGGATGGTGAATCTCTTCATTGAGGAAGGAGTGATAGGCAGGCTGGAAGGCGGCCACTTCGGAAGCCGATTGGATGGCGATTGGCTGGGGCCATTTGGTTTGTACGTTCCGGTGTTTGGCGACGAGGAAAAAGACAAGGAACTAATGCCCTTACAACAAGCCGAAACCAAAGAGTTCTATTCGGCCTTTTTACCTGCCTTTGTGGAAAACATCAAAGCCAATGGCTGGGAGAAGCAATATATTCAGCACATTGCCGATGAACCCATAAATGAGAATGTGGATTCATACATCGAGATCTCAAAATTTCTTAAATCCCTGGTTCCCGAATTAAAGGTTATTGAAGCCTGTCATACCCACCAGCTGGAGAATATGATTGACGTTTGGGTACCGCAAATGAATTTTCTGAAGGATGGGATGGATTTTTATGCCGCCCGACAAAGCCTGGGCGACGAAGCCTGGTACTACACATGTCTGGCTCCCAAAGGAGAGTGGGCCAATCGTTTTGTGGAATTACCATTAATCAAAACCAGGCTCCTGCACTGGGTGAATTTCAAATACGATATTCCCGGATACTTGCACTGGGGCTTTAATTTCTGGGGTTCAAATTCCGGAATTGTTACTGGCGAGGATCCTTACGATGATGTATCGGGGATGATTGTTTCCTCGGGTAACATATTGCCCGGTGGCGATTGCTGGATAAGTTACCCTGCATACAAAAGCATAAATCCATCCATTCGCCTGGAGGCCATGCGGGACGGTATAGTGGACTATGAGCTGTTAAAAATGTACAGGGAGCGTTTCCCGGAAAAAGCCAGAGAGACGGTGAGAACCACAGTCTATGGCTTTGAACACTACGACATCAACATTGGAGAATTCAGGAAAAAACGCAGGAAGATGCTGCAGGACTTGAGTACTCCCTGATGTGCTTTGATCACAAAAGCACAAACGGCCATTACATGCCGACTTCAATTTCAAGCTGTTCAATTAGCTGGACCACGCTTTGCCGGGTTATCTCGTAGGCAGTAATTGCCAGACCCACAAGGTGTCTGTAGGTTCTCAAGTCGGAACGGAAAACAGGGTCCTGGCGAATAGTCAGCGTGTCCAGGGGGATGGCTTCTCCGCGAGGGAGAAATTCCAGATGTTGTTTTAGGGTTGGATACAGGAAATCAAAGTTTGCCTGAAGGCTTTCTGCTTCCTTTGCATCAATGTGTTTGTAGCGAGCAGAGTAAACGAAGGTAATCAACTGTCGCAATTCATCATTTCTGACCAGATCAATACCAATGGACTTCAGGCTTTCGTAGGTGGACGTGTTGTTCACAAAAACGGTCCCCTGTATCAGTCCGCCAAAGTGCCTTATCAAAGAATCATTCCATGGGAGATCTGTGTCCAGGTACTCCATTACTACCTGGTTGGATTGAATGCAATTCCGCTTGACTAAAAGATTGAAATCGATATCCACAAGGTCCTGCTCCAGATTAGCCCGCATCTCTGATAAAAGTACTTTTTCAAGCTTCCTCTCTTGCCTGTTATGGTTCCAGTTATCCACCTGCAAGGCGATCAGGATGCCCAGAAAGACTAAAAAGAATTCGCCTGAAGCATAGATCCAAAATTTTCGCTCCGGGCTTACCTCGTTTCTTTTGCTTTTAAACAGGAATCGTAACAAAGTCGTGATATTGGTTGATTGAAATATCAACGCTTTTAGAACAGGATTGTTTGTTCCGCCCCAATTAATTTAGATTCCGGTATTCTGCAGGAGTTTTCCCCGCAATCTTCTTAAACATCTTGCTGAAATACTGAGGGTAATCAAATCCCAGATTGTAAGCAATCTCACTAACCGAAGAGGAGGAACTGAGCAGCTTGTCTTTGGCAAGTTCTATCACATGGTACTGAATATGCTCAGTTCCATTCTTACCGGTTTCCTTTTTGAGCAAATCGCTCAGATAATTGGGAGATAAGTGCAATTGCTCTGCGAAATACTTCACAGAGGGAAAGCCGAG
>Ga0180430_10002160_pt1 | contig 18112 bp, 13 predicted proteins | sample SS_ome_9_FD_132999 | JGI IMG/M metagenome (GOLD analysis project Ga0180430, IMG submission 132999) | Hypersaline lake sediment archaeal communities from the Salton Sea, California, USA - SS_1_S_2 metaG | ecosystem: Environmental > Aquatic > Non-marine Saline and Alkaline > Hypersaline >... | reverse complement strand
GGATGAGCGGAGACACCCAGGTGGTCACCGTTCCCCGCCGGCAAAAACCGGCAGACCACCCGGCAACCGGACGGCCGGTTCAGAGCAGCCAGCCACCGGGACCTCAGCCACAACCACCGGCTCGACACCCAAAACCCACGGCTCCACCGGAGTAAAATAAGCAGACAAACTAAAAACAGGCGGGTTTATTTCTTAACCCGCCTGTTTTTGCGTGGAACCCAATTATTTTTTCTCGCTGCCGGCCCAATAATCCAACATAAACACAACCCCAAATCCGATAATTGCCAAAATCAGGGCGTAAGTTACCTCGCTGGTCCAGACCGGGGGCAAAATGTTATTTTGAACCGTGGGAATCTCTGCGCCGTGGCGGTCCAAAATATAGCTGACGGTTTCTTTCCAGGGCCAAATTTTGCGCAAAGAGCCTAACATCAACCCAATCAAAATGGCCACAGTGACATCGTGATAACGTTTAAAGAGCCAGCCCAAAATTTGAGCAAAGGTCACAATGCCGACTGCGGCTCCAACGGCAACAATCAACAACGGCACAAAATCACGTTGATTAACGGCAGACAGCACAAATTGGTATTTGCCCAATAGCACCAAAATAAACGAGCCGGATATTCCCGGCAAAATCATGGCACAAATGGCGATAGCCCCACTCAAAAACAAAAACCAGGCTTCTTCCGGGGTTTGAACCGGCACCAACCCCACAATAATATAGGCAGCAATGGTACCAATAATCGTGGCGGCGATGGTTGTCGCGCCCCAGGCTGATACCCGCTTGCTCACCGTAAGTATGGAAGAGAGCACCAGGCCAAAGAAGAACGACCACAGCAAGGCCGGATGATTAATCAACATCCATTCCAGAAATTTTGCCAGCGAAAAGATGGCCAGCAAAATCCCCGTCCCGACCGCGGCCAGAAATTTCCAGGGCAAAATAGCCAGCGCCTCTTTTATCTTAAATTGCAGCAACAATTTTACAGCCTGAACATTAATCAGGGAACGAATAGAGTTGATTAGCTCCTCGTAAATGCCCAAAATAAAGGCCATAGTCCCGCCGGAAACCCCCGGCACCACATCGGAGGCCCCCATGGCGAACCCCTTGGCCACCAACCCCGCATAATCTTTAAGCGCCCGGGTCGGCGTTTGTTGTTGTATTTCTATCGGTGTATCCATTAATATTTGCCTCATCAATCAGAAAATGAACCACATCCTAATGTCAACAGCTATTCTCATTTTATCCTGACAGATTTTCGTCATTGAAGCCATTGGGGTCTGAATATTATGTTGCTTGGCAAATGCAAAGCCAACCCTGTTGGGCCTGGTTATGTTGAGCGCTGCTGTAATTTCAAAACAAAACCTGATTTTACCACGTGTGTTGGCCGACAAGCAAATATAAAGAGAACGAACTTACATTATCATTTATCTTGACTCTGCCCCCCCTGCGTGGTATAGTTTGTGATGTTAAATTATCAGCTTGAGGGTACAATATAATGAAATGGTCACGTGCGATGTACGTGGTATTAATTTTGATAGTTCTGGCTTTTCTGTACGGCCTGTTTGTGGCTCAAAATGATTCCGCTGAAGTGATTGAAATTTCAAGGTTGGCAGAATTGGCCAATCAAAATCAGGTTCAATCCATTACGGTTAACCAAAACGAACTGTCAATCACCTTAAAAAATGGCGATGAGCTAAAATCGAACAAAGAATCCGATGCCGGTATCATCGAAACATTAAAAATATTAGGCATCAGCGCCGAGCAGCTTTCCACCATCAAAGTGACGGTCGCGCCCCGTAGTGCCTGGGAAGGGTGGTTGACCATTTTAGGCACGTTGTTGCCATTAATCCTCATCGGCGGCTTCTTTTTCTTTATTCTGCGGCAAGCACAGGGGGCCGGCAATCAGGCGCTGGGCTTTGGCAAAAGCAAGGCCCGGATGTTCACCGGCGACAAACCAACCGTTACCTTTGATGATGTGGCCGGCGTGGATGAAGCCAAACAAGAACTATCGGAAATTGTTGAATTTCTGCGAGAACCGGAAAAATTCATTTCGCTGGGTGCCCGGATACCTAAAGGCGTGTTGATGGTTGGGCCGCCCGGCTGCGGCAAAACACTCACCGCCAAAGCCATTTCCGGCGAAGCCGGTGTTCCATTTTTCAGCATCTCCGGCTCTGAATTTGTTGAGATGTTTGTGGGGGTGGGGGCCAGCCGGGTACGAGATTTATTTGAGCAGGCCAAACGGAGCAGCCCCTGCATCATCTTTATGGATGAAATTGACGCCGTGGGCCGCCACCGGGGGGCTGGCCTGGGCGGCAGTCACGATGAACGGGAACAAACCCTGAACCAGATTTTGGTAGAAATGGACGGCTTTGATACCGACACCAACGTGATTGTGGTGGCCGCCACCAACCGGCCCGATATTTTGGACCCGGCCCTGCTCCGACCGGGCCGTTTCGACCGTCGCGTTGTCCTGGACCGCCCGGACCGCAAAGGTCGGGAACAGATTTTGGAAATTCACGCCAAAGGCAAACCGATATCCTCCACGGTTGATTTATCCATTATCGCCAAACAAACTCCCGGGTTTGTCGGCGCAGATATCGAAAACCTGGTCAACGAGGCCGCCATCCTGACCGCCCGTCGCAACAAAAAACAAATCGGGATGCAGGAATTCCAGGAAGCCATTGAAAAAACTCTGTTGGGGCCGGAACGCAAAAGCCGCATCATCCCCGAACGGGAACGGCGAATTATCGCCCACCACGAAGCCGGTCATGCCCTGGTCCGGCGGCTCATCCCCGAATGTGACCCGGTACAAAAAGTCAGCATCATCTCCCGCGGGATGGCCGGCGGCTACGTGTTGCATCTGGGCAGCGACCGCATTTTGCACAATCAAAGCAAATTCGAAGCCGACCTGGCCGCCATTATGGGCGGTCGAGCCGCGGAAGAAATTGTCTTTAACGAAGTTACCACCGGCGCCCGCAGCGACCTGGATCAGGCCACCAAAATGGCCCGGGCAATGGTTACTCAATACGGCATGAGCGCCAAATTAGGGCCATTAATCTTTGGAGAAAAAGACGAACAGGTCTTTTTGGGCAAAGAAATCGGCGAACAGCGTAACTACAGCGAAGCAATTGCCCGGCAAATAGACCACGAAGTACGCCGCATTGTGGAAAGCGCCTACGAAAAAGCCTGCCAGTTAATAACATCCAACCGGGAAACACTCGATACCATCGCCTCCCGTTTGCTCCAGGAAGAAACCCTGGATGCGCAAAGCTTTGAAGCTATTTTTGCCTGACCACCAGCATGATGGGAAAGGACGTGTTCAACAGATTGAAGGCGTCCTTTTTTTTAGTTGACAGTTTGTACAGATTCAGGTTATACTAAATCATATTTCTGACATAATGAAAAACAACATTTTTCTAAATTTGTTGTGTACCATCCCATATAGTCGAATCCCTCTCGAGCAGAATCCCCGGAGGTAACAACCGTGGTAGACAAGTTAGAACGAAGTGGCCTGTATTACCCCAACAAAATTGGCCGGATCTATCTCATGGCCCTGGAAGAAGTGATGGGGACCAACGGCATTAAAGCTGTGTTAAACCTGGCCAAAGTCTCTCATCTTATTGGAAATTACCCTCCCAATAACCTGTCCCGGGAGTTTGATTTTGCCGACTTCGGCGCCATCGGCGCCGCCATCGAAGAAATGTACGGCCCTCGCGGCGGACGCGGCCTGGCCTTGCGCGCCGGTCGGGCCTCATTTGCCCAGGGCTTGAGCGAATTCGGCTCGGTAGTGGGAGCCAGTGAGCTGGCCTTCAAAGTTATTCCGCTGGGAACCAAAGTGAAAGTCGGGCTAAAAGCCATGGCCGAAACCTTTACCAAATTCAGCGACCAACACAGTGAAGTCACCGAAGCCGATGACTATTTTGTCTACACCATTTACAAATGTCCGGTCTGTTGGGGCAGAACCAGCGACCGGCCTACCTGTTACGGCGCGGTGGGTATTTTGCAAGAGGGATTACGCTGGGTTAGCGGCGGCAAAGATTTTCGGGTGGAAGAATCTGCCTGTCATGCCATGGGCGATGAAAATTGCGTGTTCCATATCTACAAAGAACCGCTTAACTAACCAATCTACCAACCAAGTAACTAATTCCCCCATAGGTACAGTTCACAAATGAAGTATACCCTGCTGATTGTTGAAGACGACCTGGATACATCCGAAATGCTCCGGGTTTATTTTGAAGCACAGGGGTATCGGGTGGTGACGGCCCTGACCGGGCAGGATGCCTTGCAAAAATGCCGCACGGAACCGCCCAATTTGATTCTGCTCGACGTGCGCCTGCCCGATATTGACGGCTTTGAAGTGGGTCAACATTTACAGCACGACGTACGTACCAGTAATTTGCCGGTCATTTTTGTCACCGAACGCCGTGCCCGCGACGACCGGATTGCCGGTTTGAAATTGGGCGCGATTGATTACGTGACCAAGCCGTTCGACGTGCAGGAACTGCGCCTGCGGGTTCGCAATGCTTTACGCCGGGCCGGCAGCCAGAATAATCCCGTCACCGGTTTGCCCGGCGAAAAACTAACCTACGACCGCCTGGGCCTGACTCTGGAAAAAGGTGACATCGCTATTTTATCCTTCAGCATCCGGGGGCTGGATAAATTCAACGAAATTTACGGCTTTGTCGCCCGCGACGACGTGCTCAGAGCCGTGGCCCTGACCATTACCAGCGCCGTAGACGAGTTTGGCACGGTTGATGATTTTATCGGCCATCCCGCCGAAAACCAGTTTGTGGTGGTCACTGTCGTCCCAAAGGCCGACAAACTCAAAACCCAAATCGAGGCCCGACTCAATCAGGCAATGTCTTATTTTTACCCCATTCACGACCGAGAAGCCGGATATGTAAACCTGGCTGGTGAAGATGGCCTCAGAGAACAGGTACCGTTTATGGAAATCACCACTGATATTTTTTCCGGCGACGATGAGGCCGTGACCTCAGTTGAGAACTTACAACAGGCTCTAAACAAACAGAGAAACAATTAAAACAAACCCCTGGATAACTCCCAAGCAGTGTTCTTCCCCCTGGAAAACACTGCTTTTTTCACATCATTTTTTCAAGGAGTCAACAATTTGACCTCATCAGACGTTATCAATTACACCTTACCAAACGGCTTACAAGTATTGCTCAAACCGATCCACACCGCGCCGGTGGTTAGCAACTGGATTTGGTACCGGGTCGGTGGCCGCAATGAGCAGCCAGGCAAAACCGGTATTTCACATTGGGTCGAGCACATGATGTTCAAAGGGACCCCCACCTTTCCCAAGGGGCGCATCATGCTGGAAGTCAACCGCAACGGCGGCGTGCTCAACGGGTTTACCAGCCAGGATTACACCGCCTATTTTGAAATTTTACCGGCTGACCGGCTGGAGTTGGCCCTGCGCATCGAAAGTGACCGCATGGCCAACTCCGTGATTGATGCCAACGAAGTAACCAGCGAGCGCACCGTCATCATTTCTGAACGGGAAGGCAACGAAAACAACCCGGAATGGGCTTTACACGAGGAGGTGATGGCCACCGCCTTTCGGGTGCATCCTTACGGCCACATGGTCATCGGCTGGAAGGATGATTTACACAACATCACCCGCGATGATTTACATCAACATTACAAAATGTATTACGGGCCGCATAACGCTGTGCTGGTGATTGCCGGAGATATTGATGTGGACGCCACTCAGACCCGCATCGAAGAACTGTTTGGCCCTATTCCCGCCGGGCCGCCGCCCCCACACTTTAATATCAAAGAACCGGCCCAACAAAGTGAACGGCGGGTGGTGGTCCGTAACCCCGCCGCCACCGCCTACTTTCACGCCGCTTACCACGGCTGCGCCGGGGCCGATGAAGATATGTTTCCCCTGCTGGTGCTGGAATCAGTATTATCTGGCTCCAATATTGGCGGCGGCACCCCCACCCACCGCAGCGCCCGGCTGTACAAAGCTCTGGTCGAAACGGAAATTGCCGCCTATGCCGGCGCCCATTTTCACGCCGGTATAGACCCCTCGCCGATTCATTTTATCGGCACGGTGCGGTCCGGGCGAACCCTGGCCGAATTTGAAGCCGCGCTCAAGGCCGAAATTGCCCGGCTGGTTGATGAGCCGGTATCCGAAGCCGAACTGGCCAAAGTCCGTAAACAAACCCGGGCCCAGTTTGCCTACACCATCGAGCGGGTCAGCAGCCAGGCCCAATGGTTGGGCTTTTTGGAAATGATGGGCGATTGGCGTCTATTCGACACCTTCACCGACCGGCTGGCTGCCGTTACCGCCCAGGACGTACAACGGGTGGCCCAAAAATACCTCCAACCGACCAACCGAACCGTGGGCTGGTTTGAACCGCAGGCCCAGGAGTAATCAGCATGAACCTCCAATTTTCCAAACATACCCTATCGAACGGCCTGAACGTTATTGTCAAAGAAAACCATCATGCCCAGAGCGTGGTAGTCCGGGGCTATCTGCACGGCGGAGCCAATTGGGATACGGCTGATACAGCCGGTACCGCGGCCTTTGCCACCGGCGTGATGCGCCGGGGCACCAAAAACCGAACCTTCACCGAAATCAACGAAACGGTTGAATCGGTCGCGGCCACCGTTTATGTTAATGCCGGACGGCACATGGTCGGGTTTGGCGGCAAAAGTCTGGCTGAGGATTTCTCGCTACTGGTCGAGTTGATGACCGACAACCTGCTTTGCCCCACTTTTCCGGAACAGGAAATTGAAAAACTGCGCGGTCAGATTATCACCGATTTACAGGAACTGGATGATGACCCCCGCGGCCTGGCTCGCCGTCATTTTAGAGAACTGCTATACGGACCAAATCACCCCTATGGCCGCCCCGTTGATGGCACTCTCGCCACCATGCCCGGCTTAAATCGTCAGCATCTACTCGATTTTTACCGGCGTCTGCACCCCCGGGATGGCGCTATTGTGGTGGTGGGCGATGTACAGGCCGATGCAGTCTGCGACACACTGGAAGCCGCGCTGGGCGGGTGGCAACCGGCTCATACCCCGGTCAACAGCGACCTGCCGCCTCTGCAGCCGTTAACCACCGCGGTTCGAAAAAATCACCCGATGCCCAGTAAATCTCAAACCGATCTGGTCTTAGGCTCGCTGGGGCCGGTGCGGACAGCCCCCGACTTTTATGCGGCCTACGTAGGCGACACCATTCTGGGCCAGCTTGGTCTGGGCGGCCGCATTGGTCAGAGCGTCCGAGACGAGCATGGGCTGGCCTATTACGCACGTTCCAGTTTGCAGGGCGGGTTGGGGCCGGGGCCATGGCTGGTGTATGCCGGGGTCAATCCGGGCGTTGTTGAACAAGCTGTTGACCTGATTCTGGCCGAAATCACCCGGTTTCGCCAGGCACCGGTTACGGCGGAAGAGTTGGCCGATGCCAAAGCCTATCTGACCGGCATTTTGCCCCTGCAAATGGAAACCAACGAAGGAGTCGCCTGGATTCTATTAGAATCTCACATCTACCAACTTGGCGACGACTACATCGCTCGCTACCCTGATTTAATCAACAACGTAACCGCCGAAGCGGTTCTGGCCGCGGCTCAAAAATATCTAAATGATGAAATTTTTGCCCTGGCCGTCGCCGGGCCAAATAATCAGTCAGAAAGGAGCCAGTAATGGCACGCAGAAGACGTCGAGACCGGCGTCGAACAAAAGACCAACCGGCCGTAGTATCCCCCGGATTACCGGGCGGCTGGTACAAACCCCTCACCGAAGAGGGGTTACAGCGGATTCACGAAGCCTCACTGACGGTGCTGGAACAAACCGGCATCGAGGTGCAGCCCTCCGAATGTCGCGATATTTTCCGCGACGCCGGGGCCAAAGTGGATGAATCCAATAATCGGGTCTACATTCCCCGCGGCATGGTAAACGAGGCGCTGGCAACCGCCCGTAACGAGGTGACCTTGTGTGGCCGCGATCCCCGCCACGACATTGCTTTGGGCGGAACCAAAGTTAATATGGGTACCGGCGGCGCCGCAGTCAAGGTGTTGGATATTGATACCCAGCGGGCCAGAGAATCTACCCTGGCCGATGTGGCTCAAATTGGCCGGCTGGTTGACGCCCTGGACAACATCCATTTTTATCTGCGGGCTTGTGTGGCCCGCGACATCCCCACCGAAATTCTGGATACCAACACCTATTACGCCGCGGCGACCAACACCACCAAACATGTCACCGTCAACGCCTTTTCGGTAGAATCTGTGCGGGAAATTATTGACATCGCGGCCCTGATTGCCGGCAGCCGGGAGGCATTGGCCGAACGGCCCATTGTTTCCTTTACCGCCTGCTGGACCGTCAGCCCCCTCCGTTACGCCTCGGATACAGTCGAGGTACTGACCGAAGTCGTGCGGCAGGGTATCCCGGTTTTTCTGTCGTCTGCTCCCCAATCCGGAGCCACCAGCCCGGCCGCGCTGGCCGGCTCGCTGGTCCAGATTAATGCCGAAGAGTTGTCGGGCGTGGTCTACACGCAACTGCTTAACCCCGGCGCACCGGTCGTGTTGGGGTACGTGCCCTCGGTATCTGATTTGCGGACGGGGAATTTTGTAGGCGGCGCGCCGGAGTTCGCCATGATGCACGCGGCCTCGGCCCAATTAGGCCAGTTTTATAACCTGCCGGTCTACAACTCCTCCGGCCTGGCAGATTCAAAAATCCCCGATATTCAGGCCGGTTACGAAAAAGGCATCACCGGCCTGGCCGCGGCCCTGGCCGGTTCCAACTACATCCACCACTCCGCCGGTTTTTTGGAATCAATGTTGACGGTGGCCTATGAGCAATACGTCATTGACGACGACATCAACGGGGCGATTATGCGGGCGGTGCGCGGCATCGAAGTGACGGATGAAACCCTGTCGGTAGATGTGATTGACGCAGTCTGCGGGCCGGGCGGCGCCGGACATTATCTGGGCACCCCCCAAAGCCTGGAAATGATGAATACCGAATACTACTATCCCCATACCGGCAATCGCCAAACCCGGGACGATTGGGAAGATGACGGTTCGCTGGATATGTGGACTGTGGCCCGCCAGAAGGCCAGACGGCTGCTTAAAACCCATCAGCCCGCTCCCATCCCGGCTGCGGTTGATGCCGAAATTCGCCAACGGCACAATATTGTGCTGCCGCCGGAGTTGGCCGGACAGGCGTGAGTTTGAGGTGTGTATCGTAAACGATAGAATTAGTTGAGCGGACAAGCTCGACTCCTGCCACAATTGCAAAGGGGCAACTATGAAAGCGGCGGTTTATGAAAAATTTGCATCACCATTAGTAATCCAGAATGTGCCCGACCCTATCCCGCCGGATGATGGGGTAGTCATTCGGGTGAAAGCAACCGGCGTCTGTCGAAGTGATTGGCACGGCTGGATGGGGCATTACCCTGAAATCAGGGTGCCTCACGTGCCGGGCCATGAAATTGCCGGAGTGATTGAAGCAACCGGCAAAAATGTTGTCTGCTGGCAGGTTAGCGACAGGGTCACACTTCCGTTTGTGTGCGGTTGTGGTCACTGCCCGCAATGCGTCTCTGGGAATCATCAAGTGTGTGATGACCAACTCCAACCGGGGTTCAACTATTGGGGGTCATTTGCCGAGTATGTGGCCGTGCATTACGCCGATGTTAATTTGGTCCGCTTGCCGGATGAGATTGACTTTGTGACCGCAGCCAGTCTGGGGTGTCGGTTTGTAACTTCCTTTCGGGCCATTGTGGAACAGGGAAAAGTCTCTGCCGGACAATGGGTGGCTGTGCATGGCTGCGGTGGTGTCGGCTTATCTGCCATTATGATTGCTAATGCAGTGGGGGCCAATGTGGTCGGCATTGATATCAGCGAGGAGAAACTCGAAATGGCCCGGTCAATTGGAGCCGTGGCAACCGTCAATGGCACAACCACAGATAATGTCGTCGAGACTGTCCGGGAGTTGACGGCGGGGGGTGCTCATGTTTCAGTTGACGCCCTGGGCAATCCGATTACCTGCTTCAACTCGATTACTAATTTGAGAAAACGGGGCAAGCATATTCAGGTTGGCGCAATGTTAGCCGAGCAGAAACATCCGGCTGTCCCGATGGACGAAATAATTGCCAATGAACTTGAAATACTGGGCAGTCATGGGATACAAGCTCATAAGTATCCGGCCCTGTTGACCCTGATCCAAGCGGGAAAACTTCTGCCCGAAAAGCTGATAGGCAAGACCATCAAGTTGGAAGATGCATCAGATGAATTGGTGAACATGAGTAGTTTCAGAGGCATGGGCATCACCGTCATTGACAAATTCTAAAACTTGCAATTACACCCAATCAGTCCGCTTGACGCCGCCGGCCAACAAATCAGGTTGGCAAAAGCTCCATAAGCAAGGGGGGAATCTATGTCGCTGACACTCATCAAACAGGCTATCCGGGGCCACAAAGCCTTAACCCCGATGTGGCAGACCCACCCGCTCAAAGAAAGTTACGAGTTGGTTATCATTGGCGGGGGCGTTCACGGCCTGGCATGCGCCTATTATCTGGCCCAAGAACACGGCATCACCGATGTGGCCGTGCTGGAGCGGGGCTACATTGGCAGCGGAGGCAGCGGGCGCAACACGGCTATCATCCGCTCCAACTACCTCACCCCGGAGGGGATCCTCTTTTACGATGAAAGCGTAAAACTGTACGAAGATTTGGCCGCCGAGCTGGATTTCAACGTAATGTTTTCTCAGCGGGGCCATCTGACCCTGGCCCACACCGACGCCTCGCTGCGGACCATGCGCTGGCGGGCCGAGGTGAACCAGATTCAGGGCGTCAACAGCCGGCTGATTTATCCCGACGACATCAAAAAGCTGGCCCCGCACATGGATGTCAGCGACCACCCTCGTTATCCGGTGCTGGGCGCGCTTTACCATCCGCCGGGGGGCATCATCCGTCACGATGCCGTGGTGTGGGGGTACGCCCGCGGGGCCGACAATCGGGGCGTGCATATTCACCAGCAAACCGAAGTAACCGGCCTCGAACTGACCAACAACCGGGTGACGGCCGTCCAGACCAGCCGGGGCCGGATCAAAACCGGCACCGTTCTCAACGCCACCGCCGGTTGGAGCAGTCTCATCGCCGACATGGCGGGCCTCAAACTCCCCATCGAAACCCGCCCCCTGCAAGCCGCCGTCACCGAGCCGCTCAAGCCATTTCTTGATGTGGTGGTTGTGTCCGGTACGCTCCATTTTTACCTCAGCCAGAGCGACCGGGGCGAACTGGTGATGGGCGCCTCGGTAGACCCCTACGCCTCTTATGCCCAGGATGCCTCGCTCAGTTTTGCCGAGGGGCTGGCCGGCCACGTGCTGGAGTTGTTCCCTTCGCTGGCCCGGGTGCGGTTGATGCGCCACTGGGCTGGTCTGTGCGACATGACCCCGGATTACAGCCCCATTATGGGCTTTACCCCGGTTGACGGCTTTTTGGTGGATGTGGGCTGGGGCACCTACGGCTTCAAAGCCGGGCCGGTTTCCGGCTATCGTATGGCCGAACTGATTGCCACCAACGCCACCCCGGATCTGATTTACCCCTTCCGCTACGACCGCTTTTTAAGCGGCGACCTGGTCGGTGAAAAAGGGGCCGCCTCGGTGGGGCATTAGATATTTACGAGTGACGATTTGCCATTTGCAATCTGCAATTTCTGATCGGAGAATCCTATGCTGTTGTTACCCTGTCCAAATTGCGGCCCTCGCAATGCAGCCGAATTTCGCTACGGCGGCGAATACAAACCCCGTCCCCAAAATCCGGAATCCCCGGCAGCCGATACCGAATGGGCCGATTACCTTTATTTCAGAGAAAATAAACTGGGCGTTAAAAAAGAGTGGTGGTATCACCGGGCCGGTTGCGGCTGCTGGTTTCTGGCCGAACGGCATACCAAAACCCAAACCGTCGAGCAAACTTATCTTTGGGAGCCGGAACAATGAGCCAGACCAAACCTGCCAAACAGACCACTCAAATTACAGAACGGCTGCCGGCCCACCCCTCCCATAAAGTTGACCGGGAGCGCCCCGTCCAATTCAAATTCAACGGCAAATCGTATGAGGCCTTTGCCGGCGACACCATCGCCAGCGCCATGTGGGCCAGTGGTGTAGTTATGCTGGGCCGGTCGTTTAAATATCACCGCCCGCGCGGCCCCTTTGCCCTGACCTCCGGCGATACCAACAGCCTGGTGCGGGTCAACGACGAACCAAATGCCAGGGCTGCGGTCAAACCGGTCGAGCCGGGGATGGTGGTCAATTCCCAAAATACGTGGCCCTCGCTGCAGGCCGATGTCATGTCGCTGACCTCGCTGGGCACTCGGCTCATGCCGGTCGGCTTTTATTACAAAACGTTCATCCATCCTCAGGCCCTGTGGCCCACCTACGAAAAGGCGCTGCGCAACGCAGCCGGATTGGGCTACATCACCCACGATATCCCCGCCGATTATTTCGACAAAAAATATGAACATGCCGATGTACTGGTCATCGGTGGCGGGCCGGCGGGCATGAGCGCCGCCCTCAGCGCGGCCCAAACCGGGGCCGGCGTGTTGCTGCTCGACGAAAATCCCTGGTTGGGCGGTCATCTGGCCTACCAGCGCCAGCCCGTACAGACCGGGCGCGACGAGCCGTTGGCCTATGAACTGGCCGAACAGTTAGCCGGGCAGATTGAAGCTCACCCCAATATTCAGGTCAAGCTGAACACCTCCGCTTTTGGGGTGTATCATCATAACTGGGTGGGCGCGGCCCAAAACGACCACCGCCTGCTGAAAATTCGGGCTAAAACAATTGTGGCAGCCAACGGCGCCTTTGAGCGCCCCCTGATTTTTGAAAACAACGATTTGCCCGGCATCCTGCTAGGCTCGGCGGCCCAGCGGTTGATGCATCTGTATGCGGTCAAACCGGGCCAACGAGCCGTGGTTCAGGCGGCCAATGACGATGGCTTACAGGCGGCCCTGGATTTGCACGCGGCCGGCCTCGAACTGGCCGCGGTGGCCGATATGCGGCCCCAACTCCCCCCCGCCCTGACAGCCCCCTTGCGAGAGGCCGGGATTCCGGTGCATCCCCAAACCGTGGTGATCGAAGCCCGAGGCGGCAATCGGGTGGAAGGCGCCATCCTCAGCCCGCTTGACGAGGACGGTCAGCCGCTCCCCGGCACTCAGGAATTTGTCCGCTGCGATACGCTGGTCGTCTCCACCGGCTGGATTCCGGCGGTGGGGCTATTGTATCAAGCCAAAGCCAAACTGGCCTATGACGAGCAGCGTCACGAATTGTTACCGGTCACCCTGCCCCCGACTGTCCTGGCCGCGGGCCGGGTTAACGGCCTGCATACGGCTCAAGCTGAATTGCGCGATGGCGAGCGGGCCGGTTTGGCCGCCGCGGCTCAGGCCGGTTTTGGCGACGGTCCCTCTGCCAGGTTACAGCAACAAGTGGACGGCCTGAAAGCGGCCGAGCGGCTCCGCACCGCGGCCCTGGTGGCCGTGCCGAACGGCGACCATCGCTTCATCAGCTTTGACGAAGATATGGCGGTCAAGGATTTGCAGGACGCCGTGGCCGAAGGTTTCGACAGTATGGAGCTGCTCAAACGATACAGCACCCTGAGCATGGGACCCAGCCAGGGCAAATACGAAAGCGCGGCCACTATGGCCCTGTGCGCCGCAGCCAATAATTTACCCATCGCCGCGGTGGGAACCACCACCAGCCGTCCGCCCTTTACCAGTGTGCCGCTGGGCGTGCTGGCCGGTAGGGTGATGGAGCCGGTCAAGCGCACCCCCATGCACGACTGGCACGTGGCCCGGGGCGCGGAAATAATGAACGCCGGGCTGTGGAAACGCCCCGACCATTACGGCGACCCCATCGCCGAGGCGCTAAACACCCGCCAAAATTTGGGGCTGATTGATGTCAGCACCCTGGGCAAAATCCAGTTGACCGGCCCGGATGTGGCCGCTCTGCTGGAACGGCTCTACACCAACAAATGGGGCGGATTGACCACAGGCCGGGCGCGGTACGGGGTAGTGTGCAATGAAGAGGGAGTGGTGTCTAACGATGGCGTGGCCGCCCGCCTGACCGATGACGTGTGGTATCTGACCGCTACCTCCGGCGGTGCAAACTCGCTATACGAAGAAATTGAATGGTATTTGCAGTCCGGCTGGGATTACCAGGTGCAGGTCGTCAACCTGACCGACACGTACGCGGCCATGAATTTGACCGGCCCGCACGCCCGCCAGGCCCTCCAGCCGCTGACCGATATTGACCTCAGCAACGAGGCGTTTCCGTATATGGCCGCCCGCCAGGGGACTATCGCCGGGGTGCCGGTTATCATTTTACGGATTGGCTTTACCGGCGAACTGGGCTACGAAATCCACACACCGGGCGGTTTCGGCCTGTATCTGTGGGAAACACTGGTCGAGGCCGGGCGCGCTTATGCCCTCATGCCCTTTGGCGTGGAGGCCCAGCGCATTATGCGCCTGGAAAAAGGCCATTTTATTGTGGGCCAGGATACCGATGGCCTGACCGACCCGTTGATGGCTAATCTTGATTGGGCCGTTAAAATAGACAAGCCTGATTTTGTGGGCAAACCGTCGTTGGTGCGGGTGCAGCAGAAAGGCGTGCGGCAGAAACTGGTCGGCTACCGGATGCTCGATGCGGCCACTGTGCCGGAAGAGGCCAGCCAGATTGTCCGGCCCAACCCGGATTGGCCCACCGGCCTGGAAATTATTGGCCGGATTACCAGCGCCCGTTACAGCCCAAATTTGCAGCAATCTATCGGTCTGGGCTGGCTGCCGGTGGACATGGCGGAGCCGGGCACCCAATTTACCGTGCGGGTACAGGGCGAACTGCATCCCGGCGAAGTGGTTTTCCTGCCGTTTTACGACCCCGCCGGCGAACGGCTGCGGAGCTAGAATCCAAGGTGGCAGGGAGGCAAGGTTACAAAATTACAGGATCGCATAGTCGTAGATTCGTCTATTCCCGCAGGAGTTATTTCGATGACTGAATACCAACCAATTTTTCGCAGCCCCATTGCGCCGGTCACGACCGGCGGATTGACTGGCGGGGTGCAAGTGCAGGACGTGACCGGCCTGCCGGTGATTCTCTGCCAGGGCCGGGCTGCCGACGCGCTCCAGGCCACCTTTGGCGCGGTTCCGGACAAACCGGGCGCGGTCGTTGCGGTGAGTGGCGGGGCGTTGGCCTGCCTGACGCCGACCGTTTATTACGGTTTCGGTTTTTCTGCCGGCGCGACCTGGCCCACCGCGGACACTCTGAATGAAAGTCTGCCGCCCCCGGTCCGGGCCATCGACATGACCCACGGCCTGGCGGCGCTGCGTTTGCAGGGGCCGGCCGCGGCAGAGTTGCTGCCCAAAATTTGTGGGCTGGATTTTTCGGAGCGGGCTTTTCCCAACCAGTGGGCAGCCCAAACCAGCGCGGCCAAAATAAAAACTCTCATCATCCGGCTCGACGAAAAGACAATTCCAACATATTATCTGGCTGTAGACCGCTCGCTGGGCCAATATTTCTGGGATGTGCTGGTGGATGCCGGTCAGGAGTTCGGGATTTCGAGTTAAGATACGCGGTCTAAAAAAACATAGCGGCAGATTGTGCGGAGCAGAGCTATTGGTAATGGTCGCCTCTATTTATAAGCCAAAATTTTGTTGAAAGGTCGAACAATATGCAAGTTGGTTTTATTGGATTGGGCAATATGGGGGGAGCCGTCGCCCGCAATATTCAGCGAGCGGGCTTCAACTTAACCGTGCATGACCTCAGAAAAGAGGCCGCAACCAGACTCCTTGAACATGGAGCCGCCTGGGCCGCATCTCCGGCGGAAATCATCAATCAGGTTGATGTTGTCGTCACGATGGTATTCGGGCCGGAGCAGATTGAGCAGGTTGTGCGCGGCAAAGATGGTCTTCTGGACGGAGAATGTACCGGCAAAGGCTGGATAGACCTGACCACAAGCAGCCCTGCGTTGATGCGAAAATTAGCCGCTGACTTTCAACAGGCCGGCGGTTTTCCGGTTGATGCGCCTGTCACCGGCTCTGTTGATGCGGCAATTCGGGGTGATATGATCATGTTTGTGGGCGGGGCTGAGCAGGCTGTTGAAAAAGTAGGCCCCATTCTGGACGCGATGGGCAAAATTCGACGCGTAGGCGATTACGGCAACGGCTACGTGGCTAAATTGGTAAACAACCAGCTCTGGAAAATCCATGCCGCCGCCATTGGCGAGGCAATGGTTGCCGCCAAAAAAGCCGGGCTTGAACCGGATGTGTGGTGGGCGGCCATGAAAGGCGGAGCGGCCGATAGTTTTGTTTTGCAGCACGATGTCCCTTCCATTTTTGCCGGTCATTATGATCCATCATTCAGATTGGCGCTGTGTTTAAAAGATTTGCGGTTGATCGATGAATTACTGGCAGAAACTGGAACCCGATCGGAACTGACCCAGGCCACTTACGCCCGTTTCCGTGAGGCCGCGGCCCGGTATGGAACAGACGCGGGCGAGATGACCGTCTGCAAAGTCATTGAGGATGATGCCGGTATCAACCTGCGGGTGGATGGAGATTGGACTGCGCCGTGGGAGGTTAAGCATCCGGCAGACGAACCATAAAGTTATCCCTCTTGCCCGCCCTCGCCAAGATACAAAAAGGGATTCCCGATTGGGGAATCCCTTTTTTTGATGGGTGATTTTTGCCTGGCTGTAAAATCGAATTATTTACCGAAAGAGAACTCCCCTTTGCGCCACGATACCAGCACCGGCACCGCGGTAAAAATGGATGAGTAGGTTCCGGTGATAAGACCCACCATAATAATGGCGATGAACTGCTTGATGGTACCGCCGCCAAACGCTAAAATGGCAATGACCACAAACAGGGTGCTGAGCGAGGTGATAATACTCCGATTGATCGTTTCCAGCAGGCTACGGTTAGCCACGACGGCGAAAGACTCGGTGCGCCATTTGGGCAGGTTTTCGCGCAGACGGTCGAAAACAATGATGGTATCATGCACAGAGTAGCCGATCACGGTCAGGATGGCGGTCAGGAACAGGGCGTCAATCTCCCAGCCGGCGATCAAGCCGGCAATGGCAAAGAATCCGGCTGTCACCAAAATATCGTGAACCATCGCCACAATGGCCGCCACACCGTACCGGAAGGCGTTCACCACCGAGCGGAAAGCGAAAATCAAAAACAGCAAGATAGCCAGCGCGGCAGCGCTCACCGCATAGGTACCGGCAGTGGTCACTTCCTGCCCAATGGTGGGGCCTACAGCATCAAACCGAAGTTCCTCAAAATCTCCTACTGCTGCGCTCAGATTTTCTTGCACCTGGTTTTTGGCCTCGTCGTCCAAAAACTTGGACCGGATCAAGATAGTCTCCTGGTCCAAAAATGATGAGGTGGTAACGGTTGTATCTTTATAGTCGGTGCCTTGATAGGTAAAATCGGTAAAGACCTGGCGAACCGTCTCCGGTTGAACAGGCTCTTGAAATTGAAGTTCCATCAAAGAACCGCCGGTAAAATCAATGCTTAGTTTTAGCGGGCTGCCAAACCGGGCAGCGGCGCCGCCCATCGCGGCCAGTCCGGCGGCAATGATGATCGCAGAAAAGATGTAATACCATTTTCGCTTGTCGACAATATTAAACAGGCCCGTGGTCCAGCCGGGGGCTTTTTTACCTTCTGCTTTTTGCAGGCTAAAGCCCATCAGCAGCGCGTTGCTCTTCAGGCTTTCGCCGGTCAGGCCCAGCATAAAGCGCAGCAGGGTGCGGGTGACAGTCACCGCGGTGAAGATGTTGGTAATCACCCCCAACGCCAGCGTAACGGCAAAGCCCTTAACAACGCTGGCCCCAAAGTTTGAACCAAACCAGAACAGAATGAGGCTGGTAATCAGGGTGCTGATGGCCGAATCTCGGATGGAGGGCCAGGCCCGGTTGAAGCCCAGTTCCAGGGCCAGTTTGAGATTGCGTCCGGCCCGTAACTCCTCTTTCATTCGCTCAAATTGCAGAATGTTGGCGTCTACCGCCATCCCCAGCGACAGGATAAAGCCGGTTATCGCCGGCAGGGTCAGCGTGACGGGGATGGTTTTGTAAAGCGCAAAGTTCAACAG
>Ga0180430_10002159_pt1 | contig 18112 bp, 15 predicted proteins | sample SS_ome_9_FD_132999 | JGI IMG/M metagenome (GOLD analysis project Ga0180430, IMG submission 132999) | Hypersaline lake sediment archaeal communities from the Salton Sea, California, USA - SS_1_S_2 metaG | ecosystem: Environmental > Aquatic > Non-marine Saline and Alkaline > Hypersaline >... | reverse complement strand
TCGATGAAGAGGGCACAGACCGCCCGCGCGGCGAAGTTCACCGCCGAAACCGGCTTGGACCTCGACATCTGACACTCGACACCCGCCTCCGCCCGCCGCCGGCGGCTTTCGACGCTCTTCTTGAATTCGAAGGACTTTTCGATACCCTGTCCTCTGGATCGATTATATAGGATGAATGGAATCATGGAGTCAGTTCCGATGGCGCAGAAGCCGGCCCCTTACGCCACACCGCTCACAACTCTCCTGGAGATCGACTACCCCCTCATCCAGGGCGGGATGATCTGGTGCGCGGGCGCCGATCTTGCCGCGGCCGTCTCCAACGCTGGCGGGCTCGGCCTCATCGGCGCGGGATCGATGACACCCGACCTTCTCGCGGGCCAGATCGACAAGACGCGGTCCCTCACCGACCGGCCCTTCGGCGTGAACCTCCCCATCACTTATCGTCACATCCCCGATTGTGTGGCGCTCATGGTCGAGAAAAAGGTGCCTGTCGTCGTGACCTCGGCAGGATCACCAAAGAAGTACACCGCCTATTTCCACGACGCGGGGATCAAGGTTCTCCACGTCACGTCCACGCCCGCGCTGGCCGTCAAGTGCCGTGACGCGGGCGTCGACGCCCTGGTGGTCGAGGGATTCGAGGCGGGCGGCCACAACGGACGCGACGAGATCACCACCCTCTGTCTCGTCCCTCAAGCCGTTGACGCCGTGGAGATCCCCGTCGTTGCCGCCGGCGGCATCGCCGACGGACGCGCCATGGCCGCCGCCCTTGCGCTCGGCGCCGACGGCGTCCAGGTCGGTTCCCGATTCGCGGCATCGGCGGAGTCGTCGGCGTCGGACGCCTACAAGAGAGCTGTCGTCGACGCCGGACCGAGCGCGACCCGGCTGCTTCTCAAGGCCCTCATGCCGACGCGCATGATCGTCAACGACTTTGCGCGCCGCGTGGCCGAAGCCGAATCGCGCGGAGCGTCGGCCGACGAGCTCAGCGACCTGCTCGGCAGGGGGCGGGCCGAGAGGGGCATATTCGCCGGCGACATCGCCGAGGGCGAGATCGAGGTCGGCCAGGTAGCGGGCCTCATCGACGGCGTGATGGGAGCGGAAGATATCGTGTACGAGATGGTCGAAAAGTGCCGCACGATCCTACCGGCCTTCCCCGGCCGATCGTCCCGCGCAGGGGGAGTCAGCTCATGACGCTTCTCATCACAATTCTGATCGCCCTCACCGCCGCCCTCCCCTCTCCGCAAGACCGGCTGGAGAAGGCCCGCCAGAAGATGACCGAGGCGCGCACCGTCCTCGATGACTCGGAGAAAGCGCTGATCAAAGCCTATTCCCGTCTCGAGGAGGAGTACGAAAAGATCTCGGGCCCCAACTGTCCCGATTTCCTGCGCACCCTGTCCGAGGTCTGGGCCGGACAGGAAGGGGAAATCAAAAAGGCCTGGGACAACCTCTCCCGCCTGGGAAAACGGGTGAGCGAGAGGCGGTTCGATGAGGAGATCGGCCGCACTCTTCTCGACAAGGCTGCCGATATCACACGTGTTCCCCCGCTGCTGATCGGTCCCTTTCTGCGTCTCGCCTCGGCCATCGCCTACGACGCCATGCGCCACGCAACCCCCTTCGGCAAGGCCGAGATGCTCGCCGAATTCCAGAAGATCCTCACCATACGCACGCCCTTCTACGAATTCTGGAACAAGCGCCTTCTCGATGATATCGAGGAAGCCAGAAAGTTTTCCGAGGCCAACGAAGCCTTCGCCAGTGCCAAGAGCACCGTCGACCGCATCCTCCACCCTCACGAATTCGATTCGCGGGGCCGCCGTTCGCCCCCCGGAATGGTGGTCGTCGCCGGCGGCAACTACACGCTGGGACCGAACACGGGGTGGGAACAAAAACGGCGCAAGGTGAGGCTCGCCGAGTTTTTCATCGACAAGTACGAGGTGAGCAACAAGGAATTCAACATCTTTCTCCGCTCCCTCGACGAGGATCTCCGCCGCAAGTACCTCCCCTATTTCTGGCCCGCCGACTCACGCGGGCGGCGCTACTATCCCGAGCCTCTCGCCGACCACCCGGTGGTCGGAGTCTCGTGGGAAGCGGCCGACGCCTACGCGCGGTGGAAAGAGAAGAGACTGCCCACCGAGGACGAGTGGGAGGCGGCCGCCACGGGCGGCGACGGGCGGCTCTATCCATGGGGAGACCGGTTCGACGTGAACGCCTGCAATTCGCGCGAGTCGGCGAGGGACAGCACCACCGAGGTGGGAAGCTTTTCGAGTGGCACCTCACCCCTCGGATGCTATGACATGGCAGGTAACGCCGCCGAGTGGACGTCGACCGACCAGGACGGCAAGACGGTCGAGTTCAGCGAGGGAGCGATTCTCAACGTGGCCATCCGCGGCGGCAGCTTCCGAACCGACGCCACGCGGGCCTCGTGCCGTTACCGCTGGATGACTCCCATCAACCCCTACGAGGGGAGCAGGGCGTCGACTAAGGTCATCGGATTCCGATGTGTGAGGGACGCACGATGAACGGCGAGAGCAAAGCCGAACCCTTCGACAGGAAGCCCGGCTGGCGCTCGTGGTCGGCTGTCTCGATTTTGCTGGGAGAAGTTTTGATCGAGGGGATCAAGCTTCCCTTGAGGTTTGCTGTTTACATGTTCAAGCGTAAGGCGATCAAGGGCGCTCTCGAGCAGATGCTCGAAGGCGGCCGCACGGCCAGATGACAACTTAAGGAACGGAATGCGTACATTCAGGCTGCTCCACGATCAAGAGGAGTTTTATCTGCTCGACGGCGAATCGGAGGAGGAAGGTTGCCGCACGGTCACCGTTCTCGTCCCCTGCGACAAGGTGCCCCGATCCGACAAAACGCCCCACCGAATCATTCCGACGGACAAGGGAGACCGTGTGGCCGCGGCGCGGTGGATCGACGATCGGGTCGAGGCGCTCGTCGAGATGGAACCGGAAAGGCTCGCCGTCTACAAGGCGGTCTTGAAGACCTACCTCGAAGACTGCCTCGCCGGCGACGAGACAACGGGCGCCGCCTACTTCTACAAGAAGTTGGGACGCGATTATACCTACGCCATTTCCCTCTCCCACCCTCATGGACTGGCGATCGAGATTTACAGCAGCAAGGAGTTCGCCGCGGCAGAGGCGGACGCCCCCACCAACGGGAGCCCCGTGGCAGAGACGTTCCAGACGAACAATCTTCGTGAACTGCTCACCCGCGCCGCCAACGAAGGCTACGCGGGCGCCATCCTCGACGATCGCGATCCGGTCTACTTCTGCGTCGACGAAAAGGAGGCTCTCCATTTCCTGCGGCTCTCTCAGAACAGCGACGAGGAGATCGAGGAGACCCTGCTCGGCGCGCGGGGCGACTGGAGCGCGCCTCTCGAAAGGCCCGATCTCGAGATCGTCGAGAATCAGGACGCCTGCGACAGGATCATGATCCGCAGGCTGGGTGAGATTCCATTTTACCGGGGCTACGATCCCGAAGGGACCATGCCGCTCTCCTTCTGCACCATCGAGAAGGCGAACGAACCGGGGCACCTCATGGGATTCGAGATCGAAGAGGAGTCATCGTCGACGACCACGCAGGCCATGGCGCCCATCTTCTTCGACCAGCCCTCGGCGTTCGAATTCATGGACGGACGCAATCCGGACGATTTCGTGATGGTCGAGGTGGACGATCTCGGCGCGCTCTTGAGAAACGCCGCGCGCGACGATCTCACCGTCTTTCTCGAGCCGGGCAATCACCGGTCGGCGTCGGGCATCTTCTGGCTCAACGGGGACGAGGTGATTCTCGATTCCTTCTCGGGATTCTGGAAGATCGACGCCTCGAATCTATTTGTTCCACTCTCTTGAACGCGGGAAGGGCATGAAGAAACGATCCCCAATCGATTCGATTCTCGACGCGGCCCGGACCGTCCCCCCCGTGCCGTCGCTGGCGCGCGCGGCCGACGAGCGCGCACTCAGGGCGGCGGCCGACGCCATCGCCAACGTCGCCGCCGACGAGGAGACGATGAGCCGGGCCGAAGGGCATCTCCTTTCCAGCGGGCCGCCCCTGCCCGTGGGACAGATCCTGGCGATCAAGCTCGCCCGGTCGCTGGCGGCCGCGGAACGCTTCGACCGGCCGATCACCCTGCACGTCGTCTTTGCCATGTTCCGGGAGCGAAACAGGCTCTACCCGCCGGCGCGCCTCAACCCTCACGGCGAAGACCTGCTGCGCAACAAGATCGGCCAGCTCGAGCACCTATTCGCGCGCAGCGACGCTGACTGGACCTTGACCGCCGTCGACGATGGCTGTCCCGAGGCGAGCGGCCGCCTTGCGCGGGAGATCGTGAACGATTCCTTTCCCCACTACGCCGACGCCCGGAAGGTGGAGGTCCTTTTTCTCGAGGAGGCGATCGCAGGGGGCGAACCGGAGGCAGCGGGAATTTCGGACGTGGCGATGAGCACCAAGGGAGGAAGTATTCTCTACGGTCTCCGGAAGTGTGCGGCCCGCTCCGCGGCGGGCGACGTGCTTCTTTTTACCGACGCCGATCTCTCCACCCATCTGGGGCAGGCGGGCCTGCTCATCGCTCCGATCGTGAAGGGCGACGCCGACGTGGTCGCCGGCTCGCGGCGCGAGCCCGACTCGGCCCAGATCAAGTCGGCCGCGCGCAGCAGCCGCGGCAGGCTTTTCATCCACCTCTGGAAGAGGATGCTGCCTCTCCTCGCCGATGTGATCGACTCCCAGGCGGCGTTCAAAGCCTTCCGGGCCGATTCGACTCGACCGGTGCTCGCCGCGGCCGGCGAGATCGGTTTCGCCATCGATATCGAACTGCTCCTTCTTGCCGAGATTCACGGTCTTAAGATCGCCAAGGGGGGAATATGCTGGATCGATTCGGAAATCGAGTCGTCGACCACCGGGCAGGAGACGCACCTGGCCATGCTCAAATCGGTGGCCGAGTTCAGGCGGCGCCACCTTCCTCTCTCCACGCCGGGCGGTGAGATCGCGGCCATGATCGAGTCGTTCACTCTTTCCGAGTGGAACGACCTGCTCGAAAACCCTCCCGAAGCGCTCCTCGCCGTACCGCTCGACAGGCTGGGCGATCCGGCTCTCCTTTAAAAAAACCGGCCGGGAATCATATCCCGGCCGGCTCCCTCAAAAAAATTCCACTCATCTCTACTTTGAAAGGCGTTCAAGGCATTCTGCCGCGGTCCGTCTGACCGCGATCTGCAGGTGTCCGGCTTTTCGGATTTGGCCGAGAATTTTTCTGCTCTCGCGCGTGTTGATCCGGGCGAGTCCCATGACGGCCGCCGTGCCCCCCTTGGCGTCGTAGGAATCAAGGGCGAGCTCTCCCAGGGCGCCGATCGCTCGGCTGGTCCGGTCCGCCGTGAGCGCCGCGGCCGCCGCCTCCTGCACCCCCTTGAGCTTGGTCCACATGACCTGGCGGATCGTCTCCACACCCCTGCCGCGCCCCATGTTTCCGAGCACGTAGAGGACGTTGGCCCGTGTCGCCTCGCCGATCTTTTCGAAATCAGCGATCAATGCGGCCTCCACGTTCTCCTCGCCGCTTCCGGCCAGAATCGCCGCGATCTGATCGCGGTGAAAGCTCCCCGACGGGCCGCGCACGGTGCTGACCAGCTCCGCCTCGAGTCCGGCCGGCCTCACCGCACCGAGCGCGTCGAGCACGCAGCGCTGGAGCTCGCTGTTCGGATCGGATTGACGAAAGAGCTCGAGCAGTCGCGCACTGTCGAGGCCGTCGAGAAGGGCGAGGCTGCCATCTGTGCGGACCGCGTCGGTGAGGGTGCTGCGCAGGAGACGGGGCATCCCGGGATCGAGCGCCGATCGGACCAGTCGGGCCATGACCTCGGCGCGCCGCTCGGGAGCTGCGTCGAGCACCGAAGCCTGGAGGCGGGCCGCTTCGAGGAGGAGCTCCCCCTCGTCGCCGCAGAGACAGAGTGCGCTCAGCGGCGAGGCCATGGCCATGTACAGCGGCCCCGAGTAGGGCACGCCCATGTCGCCGTCCATCCGGCGCAGGAAGAGAAGCATCCGGCCATGGTCCTCGAGGTGGACGTGATAGCAGACATGGTTTGCAAAGAGGATGCCGAATGATCCCTCGGGCAGTTCGCCCCTGATCGCCTCCGGCCCGTCGATCCGATAGAGATCGAAGCCTCCCTTGTCCGCTCGTTCCATGTGCAAGGTGCCGGCCACGACGAGATCGGCCTCGGTCAGATGAAAGCCGATCGAGTTGCCGCTTGCGATCCCCATCGCGAGCAGGCCAAAGGCTATGGACAGAATTCCCCTTTTCATTTCCCCTTTTCCCTTTTCCCCGTTTTGTCCCCGGCGTCTGCAACTTTCCCTAGTTGTTGTAGAACGCCTTTTCTTTCAAGTATGCCTGATTCAGTCTGTTGAAGCGTGTTCCCACAGCGTTGGTGTAGGTGAAATTCGTCGACGGCGACATGATGTTCACGTTGGGCGACTGGAAGAGAGCCGGATAGGACGACATGTTGATATGGTTCGACGTCGACCCGGGAAAGTTCAAGTTGTCGCCGCCGTAAAGGCCGTTCGGCATCTTGCCGTCGACGGCCACACCCATGGAATGGCCCATTTCGTGAGAACAGAGCACGCCGATGTACCGCGCCAGGCGGTCGATGGCGGTCAGGATCGCATCGCGCCGGAGGGCGGCGTCGCCCTGGACCGACGGCCCCGTGCCGGCGATGTCCATGAGGATGTCGCTGTCGTACATGTGCGTCCCCACCGGATAGCCGCGTCCGGGAATAAAGTCGTCGAAGGTCAGCCGGAAGAGCCCGTAGTAGGAACCGTTGACCTCGTAGATAAATATCCTGGTCGTGAAGATGCCGAGATTGGTGCCCGGATTGTAGGGGCTCGATCCCTTGTAGAGGGTGTCGTTGTCCTGGTTCTCGTTGCACCGGTCGATGAACGCGACGCCGAGGGCGCCGATATCGCTGTCCCCGCCGATCGCCATGAGCGATCGACCAAAAGAATTGTAGCTCACCTGGGGTGAGTTGCCCGGAAAACTCGCGCTTTCGCGGCTCACGAATTCGATGTTGGCCCCCTCGAAGATCACGTTGGAGAGCTCGCTCTTGACCTCGTCGATGATCAGGGTGCGCATCAGCTCGTTCGAGTCGTACTCGGTGCCGGTCACGTCGATCGGATAGTCGCAGTTGAGCCCGAAGAGCTTGAGATCCTCGTCGAAGTCGGCTCTCCCATTGGACGTCTTGGTGGCGGTCACCGAAATGTAGGTCGATCCCGAAATCGAGATGTTGTAGAGATCGCGCCCGAAGACAAGATACCAGACCTGGCTGGAATTGGCCGTTGTCCTGAAGGGTCGCTGGGACGCCTTGGGTGTTTTTATCCTGAACTGGAATACGGCCTGGTCCGATTCGTTGGCCAGGATGTCGCTCACCGTGGCGTGGATCGTCACCAGCCCCTGCTCGAACAGCATGCCCTCGGGAAGCGCGTAGGAGGCGCCGTTTTCGTCGGCGAGGGTCTCGGTGAGATAGGGAACGAGGTCCGATCCGGCGGGGATCGTGGTGCCGTCCAATGTGGCCGGAACCGAGGCGGTGATCGCCACCGTTTCGGGATCGACGCCCGCACCCCCCTCGTCGTGATAGTCGAGGTCGATACTGAATCCGGTGCGCGGAACCTGAAGCGTACCGCCCGCATTACCGTCGCCGTTGAGGCAGGCCGGCACGTCGTTGACGGTGAGCAGATCGATGACCGGTTCCTCGTATTCCATGGCGATGATCGTCACATAGTCGTCGATGCCGGGCGAGGCGGGCAGGTAGGCGGCGTTGCCGGCCAGATCGATCATGGCATCGTTGTCGTGAGAGACGTTGATCTTCGACGATCCGAGTGTGAACGACGGATTCCAGCCGAGGGTAATCCTGAGGGCGTTGGGATTTGCCTCGAGAACCTCGATGGGCAGCGGCGTTCCCCACCCCAGAGTGTCGCCGGTGTACCAGAAGTCGACATCGTCATCGTCGAAGGTGACGCCGCTGTCGGCATCGACCCTTTCGTCGAAGAGCAGGATGAGCGGCCAACCGGTCTGAGGGCTGCCCGTTCCGTAGTAGACGGCGGCCTGGAGCTCGGGCAGATCGTCGGGAATCGTGGCGCCGTCTCCGGTGACGGTGATCTGCGCGGTGCCGTCTGACGCCGTGTCGATCTCGTTGTCGACAAGGTCTCGAACATTCGACACGGCGATCTCGGCAACGGTCCCGTAACGCAGATTCGCATCTTCGCCGCCATCGAGGACGATTGTGGTCCTATTTTCCACGGCATCGTAGGTAATGGTTGAGCCCGAGGGGATGGCCATCGCCGTTCCCAGCGGGTTTTCCAGGGCATAATTGTCGAGGTCGACGGCGTCGGTCGCGTTGACCGCCTCATCAAAGGCAATGGTGAGGATGTCGTTTTCCTCGTTCTCAACCGCTTCGGCCGAAAAGGAATCGACAGCGGGCGAGGTGGTGTCGTTCCGATTGTTGAGCACCGAAAAGTAAGGCGAGACCGCGGCGTCGACCGCCTTGATCCGGATGCGGAGCTTGACACAGTTCAGATTGACGCCCGGAATGTTGCCGGCCGCATCGGAGTCCCACGCGAAAATATGATCCACCCCGCCCGGGCCACTCGTGAGCGCGTTCAGACCGTCGCTGGGATTCGGTTCGCCACCGAGCGGATCGGTCAGATCCTCGGTACAGCTCGAATAGGTCTCACCACCATCGATCGAAAAGTCGAGCGTGATGGCGACACTGGTGCGCTTGGCGTTGTAAAGGGTGTATTCAACGAGAATTGTGCCGTCTTCATCAGGATCGGTATCTCCAGAGAGGTCGCCGAACGACGCTGAAGTCGCTGTGGCGCGGCTCACCGATCCGCTCCCGCCTCCTCCACCTCCGCCGCCGCAACCTGAGACGATAAGCACCAAGGCCGCGAGCGCCGCAAACATTCCCAAGATACAGTTTAATCTGATCAACATCTTCGCCTTCCCCTTTTATCAAACCTTCCTTATGTTCGGCGCACTAACCCGTTAGCTTTAATTTATATGAATATATTTCCTACTAATATTTTCTTGTGCCTCAAAAACTCCAAAATGACACCATAAGCCAATATATTTTAATCTTTTACAACCAGTAGTCTTTTGAGTGAATTGCAACTCAATCAAAAATCCCGAGGACTTAACTCCTGTGGACCACAGCAATGGATGGGAGAATTTGTTCTCAAATCCGGAAGTGCACACCCGCTGAGGACGGCCTGCGCGACCGCACCGGGCGGGGTGTGTCAAGACATGCCTGTCGAATTGGGAAGACGATAAGGAGATGGCTCGAGGTCGCCAAAATAGTCGACCTCACAAAATCTTATTTAAGATACAGTTAGGACAGCGACCCAAAAATAAGAGTCAATTGTCGAAAAAAAGTACCCCCTGGGTGAATTAAAAGACTATAAAGTACAGTGCAATTGACGTTAGACTAGACTGAAGCACGAAACGATCAATGCTCTTTAGAAACCAAACAAACACAATCATCCGGACAAGGTTGTGTGCCAACACGTATAATCATTCCTTCTTCTTCTTCCCCTTTTCCCGAAAACTCCTTGGCCGGATGATTTTTTATTTTTGGACTTCTAAAACCAACCCACCTATGAGGTTTTGAACCTCATCCAACGCGCAAATCAATCCACTTCACTTGAGTTGTGCCCGATGAATTCGCGGCGTGCACGATGATCGCCGAATCGCCATCAAGGTGACTCATTCGGCGATCAGAGGATCCGGTGTGACTGACAGATGGCCACGGCCAGAGCATCGGTTTCGTCGAGCGTCTCCCCTTCGACCGCAACGCCGAGAATAACTTGAACCATCTCGCGGACCTGATCCTTGGTGGCGTTGCCACGGCCGGTGACCGCCTTTTTCACCTCGGCGGGCGTGTAGCTCTCGACGGGCAGACCGGCGGCGGCGGCGGCCAGTATGATCACGCCGCGCGCTTCGCCGATCTTGATCAGGGTGGCTGTGTTGGGACCGTGAAAGATATCCTCCACGGCGGCGACGTTGGGGGCTGTCTTTTCGATCACCTGGCTGATTCCGTCGTGTATCGTCCTCAATCTGGCACTGAGCGGCTCTTTGGCCGACGCACGGATCACACCCGACGCGACCGGTTCGAGACGGCTTCCCTCGACGTCGAGAACTCCCCAACCCACGATGCGCGTGCCCGGATCGATCCCGATAATTCGCATGTTGCCTCCCTAAAAGGTGCGTGGTAATGTCGAGCCTCTCCTGCGATCGACCATCGGAGAGATCATGCACTGCGGCCGGCCAAAAAAAAAGCCTGCTTTTTGCCGACGAAAGGACTGCACGCGATGAACCGTTTTGCACCATCCACATCGGTGGTGATCCTCGCCGCCGGAAGCGGATCGCGCATGGCGGCCGGGAAGAACAAGGTTTTCCTCGACCTCGGCGGGGTTACCATCCTCGAGCACTCCCTGAGTCTCTTCGCCACACTTCCTTTTGTGCACGAAATCGTGCTCGTATTTGCCGCCGGCGACCGGGCTCAGATCGAGGGGCGCTTTGCGCGGCGCCTCGACGACCTCGGCGTCACGCGCTGCGTTCCGGGTGGACAGAGACGGGTCGATTCATCGAGGGCCGGCGTGGGTGCCTGCAGCCGGGAGACGAAACTGATCCTGATCCACGACGCCGCACGGCCTTTTGCGCCCGCCGAGGGTGTGGAGGCCGCCGTGCGGGCAGCGGCCGAGACGGGCGCGGCGATTCTCGCACTGCCCCTCGAGGACACGCTCAAAAAATCGACCGATGGGCGACACATCGAGACCACCCTCGCCCGCGGCTCCCTCTACAGGGCCCAAACGCCCCAAGTCTTCGAGAATGCTCTGATCAGACGCCTTCTCGACGAGGCGGGCGATCAGGATTTCACCGACGATGCGGCCCTTGCCGAGAAGTCCGGAAAATCGGTCGCCCTCGTTGCCGGCAGCGAACAGAACATCAAAATCACAACGCCCGGACACCTCGATCTCGCCCGGGCCATCTACCGCGTTGAAAAGGAATAACGCCATGAGTCCCCCCCCCCACCTCGGAATGCGGACTGGTATCGGTTTCGATTTTCACCGCTTTTCGACGACGGGAACGATCATTCTCGGCGGACACCGCATCGACGGCTGCCCGGCGCTCGAGGGGCACAGCGACGCCGACGTTCTGCTCCATGCGGCCATCGACGCGGTGCTGGGCGCGGCGGGAGAGGTCGATATCGGCACCCTCTACCCCGATACGGACGAGGCTTTTCTCAACGCCGACAGCAGCGAGCTCGCCGGTCAGGCCACGCGCATGGTGAGGGAGCGTGGATTCACCATCGTCAACATGGACACCGTTCTGATCTGCGACCGCCCCATGATCGCCGCCGAGCGCCCCGGAATCAGGGCCGGGCTGGCGCGCGCCTTCGCCATCGACATCGAACGGGTCAACGTCAAGGGCAAGACACGCGAAAACCAGGCGGGTCGCGGCGACGGAGTCGAGGCGATGGCCGTGGTGCTCCTCGCCAGTTGACCACGGCGTTCCGAGAAAGAGGGCCCTGCCCCGACGAGAGGCGCCCACCATCGGGTGCTGCGGCGAAGGGCGCTCACGAAGGGGCGCTCCTCTTTCGGAAATATCGTCCCCTCTCGAGGCGCAACGGTGCTATTAGGTTGCGAGTCATCGATTGACTTTCCACTTTTCAAAACGAAAATGATTTCATGAAATAAGGCGGCCCACGTCGCAACGGGAGGATTGAATTATGTTGTTGGTGAAAAACCTCGGCCTCTTGCTTCTCCTCGGTCTCTTGGGAATGTCCGTGGCATGTTCTCCCGGGAACGGGAACGCCGACGGCGATCTCGCCGATCGGACGATCCGCATCGTGGCCACCACGGGAATGGTGGCCGACGCCGTGAAGAGTGTGGGCGGAGATCGCGTCGATGTCACCGCTCTCATGGGACCGGGCGTCGACCCCCACCTCTACAAGGCCTCCGAGGGGGACGTGACGCGCATGGCCGAGGCTGACGCGATCTTCTACAACGGCCTCCACCTCGAGGGAAAGCTCACCGAGGTCTTCGAGCAGATGAAGCGGCGCGATGTGCGCACCGTGGCCGTGGCGGGAGAGATCGACCTTTCTCTTCTTCTGAGCCCCCCTGAATTCGAGGGAGCCAAGGATCCTCATGTCTGGTTCGACGTCACCCTCTGGATGAAAACGGTGGCGATCATCAGGGACTCCCTCATCGACCTCGATCCGGCGCACAAGGAGACCTACGAGACCCAGACCAATGCCTATCTCGAAGAACTCTCCGCCCTCCACTCCTACGTCGTCGCCGAGGCGGAAAAGATCCCCTCCGCCCAGCGCGTGCTCATCACCGCCCACGACGCCTTCAACTACTTTGGCCGCGCCTACGGTTTCGAGGTGCGCGGCCTCCAGGGAATCAGCACCGCTGCCGAGGCCGGCACAGGCGATGTGCAGGATCTTGTGGCCTTCATCGCCGAGAGGAAGATTCCCGCCATGTTCGTCGAGTCCTCCGTTCCCAAGCGGAGCATCGAGGCGGTCCAGGCCGCCGTCCGCGCCAGGGGATTCGAGGTGAACATCGGCGGCGAGCTCTTTTCCGACGCCATGGGATCGGCCGGCTCGCCCGAGGGCACATACACGGGAATGGTGCGCCACAACATCGACACGATCAAAAAAGCGCTCGCCCCACAGTCGGAATAAGTTCGGAGACAAACAGTGTCAGAGCCGAAAGCAGCAATCGAAGTGCGCGATATGACGGTCGCCTACCGCGACCGTCCCGTGCTCTGGGATGTCGACCTCGAGGTGCCGGCCGGTCTGCTCATGGCCATCGTCGGTCCCAACGGTGCGGGCAAGACGACGCTCATCAAGTCGATCCTCGGCCTGGTCCGTTCCACGGCCGGACAGGTCTTGATCCACGGCCAGCCCTATAAAGAGGTGCGGCGCCTCGTGGGATATGTCCCCCAGCGGGGCAGCGTCGACTGGGACTTTCCCACGAGCGTGCTCGACGTGGTCATCATGGGCCGCTACGCGCACATCGGCTGGGTGCGCCGGCCGGGACGCGCCGACCGGGAGAGCGCCCTGCGCGCTCTGGAAAAGGTGGGCATGGCCGATTTCGCCGGACGCCAGATCAGCCAGCTCTCGGGCGGGCAGCAGCAGCGCGTCTTTCTGGCGCGCGCCCTCGTGCAGGATGCGCGCGTCTACTTCATGGACGAACCCTTCCAGGGAGTCGACGCCACCACGGAGCGGGCGATCATCGGTCTCCTCAAGGAGCTGCGCGCCGAAGGCAAGACGGTGGTCGTCGTCCACCACGACCTGCAGACCGTTCCCGAGTACTTCGACTGGGTCACGCTCCTCAACGTGCGCCGCATCGCGTCCGGCCCCGTCGACCAGGTCTTTACCGATCAGAACCTCCGTCTCGCCTATGGCGGCCGGGTGGCGTTCATGAGCAGCGCGATCCAGACCGGCGCGCCGGAGAAATGACATGGATCTGGTCCAACTCTTCGAAGAACTCCTTTTCGACTACACCTTGAGGACCGTTGCGCTCGGCTCGGCGATCCTCGGCGTGGTGAGCGGCGTGCTCGGCGCCTTCGCCGTGCTGCGCCGCCAGAGCCTGCTCGGCGACGCCATCTCCCACACGGCGCTCCCCGGCATCGCGCTCGCCTTCATGATCACCGGGTCGAAGGAACCGATCGTCCTCATCGCGGGCGCCATTCTCGCCGGCTGGGTGGGCACCCTCTTCGTGATGAGCGTCATCAACTCGACGCGCATCAAGAGCGACTGCGCCCTCGGACTCGTCCTCTCCGTCTTCTTCGGTTTCGGCCTCGTGCTGCTCACCTTCATCCAGAGACAGCCCGAGGCAACCCAGGCCGGGCTCGACAAGTTTCTCTTCGGCCAGGCGGCGGCCCTCATGGAGAAGGACGTGCTCACCATGGCTCTGCTCGGCGCCGCGGCGCTCACAGTACTCCTCCTGCTCTGGAAGGAATTCAAGCTCCTGAGCTTCGATCCCGAATACGCGGCAACGATCGGTCTTCCCGTGCGCTACCTCGACGTACTCCTCACCACTCTTTTGGTGATCGCCATCGTGCTCGGCTTGCAGACCGTGGGGGTCGTGCTCATGAGCGCCATGGTCGTCGCCCCGGCGGCCGCTGCGCGGCAGTGGACCGACCGGCTCGGAATCATGGTGGCCCTCTCGGCCCTCTTCGGCGCCCTCGCCGGCGTGAGCGGGGCGGTGATCTCGAGCACCACCGCGCGGCTCCCCACGGGCCCGACGATCGTCCTCTGCGTGAGCGCCCTCGTGGGGTTTTCCATGCTCTTCGCCCCCGCGCGCGGCATGGTGTGGAAGTGGCTGCGCCAGGCGCGCAACCGCCGCACCCTCGTGGCCGAGGCGGTTCTCTGCGACCTCTACGAGCTTTCGCTTCAGCACAACCGCAAGGATCACGCCCACGCACCGGCCGTCCTCAAGGCGATGAACGTTCTCAGGGCGGGGGTCAGCCGATCCCTGCGTGAGCTCAAGTCGCGGGGCTGGGTGGCGGCGACGGCCGAAGGGAGCTGGTTTCTGACTCCCGAGGGGCGCGCCGAGGCCTCGCGGCTGATCATCGAGAGGGAAGGAGACGGATCATGAGCGTGCCGCAAATCGAGATCCAGTTGATCGCCGCCATTGTGGCCGCCGCCTGCGCGCTCCCCGGGGTGTTCCTCGTTCTGCGCCGGATGGCGCTCATGAGCGACGCCATCAGCCACGCAATTCTTCTCGGGATCGTGCTCGCCTTCTTCGTGATCCAAGACCTGGCATCGCCCTTTCTCGTGCTCGCCGCGGCCGCCACCGGCGTGCTGACCGTGGCTCTCGTCGAAGCGCTGACCCGCACGGGCCTGGTCAAGGAGGATGCCGCCATCGGGCTCGTCTTTCCCGTCCTCTTCAGCGTCGGCGTGATTCTGATCTCGCGCTACGCGGGAAATGTCCACCTCGACACCGACGCCGTGCTGCTCGGCGAGCTCGCCTTTGCGCCCTTCGACAGGTTCGAGATCTTCGGCGCCGACATCGGACCGCTCAGCGTCTATGTCATGGGCGGCATCCTGCTGGCCAACCTGCTTTTCATCGTGCTCTTTTACAAGGAGCTCAAGCTCGCCACCTTCGACGCCGGGCTCGCCGCCGCGCTCGGTTTTTCGCCGGTACTGATCCACTACGGGCTGATGACGCTCGTCTCGATCACAGCCGTGGGCGCCTTCAACGCCGTCGGCTCCATCCTGGTGGTGGCCCTCATGGTGGCGCCGCCGGCGGCCGCCTACCTGCTCACGAACAATCTCGGCCGCATGATCATCTTCAGCGTTCTCATCGGCGTGGCGAGCGCCATCGGCGGCTACTGGGCGGCCCACGCCCTGGATACGTCGATCGCCGGCTCGATGGCGACGACGGCCGGTCTCCTCTTCGTGCTCACCTTTCTGCTGGCGCCCGAACGGGGGATCGCGGCGATCGCCCGCCGCCGGAACCGCCAGCGGTGGCACTTCGCCCTGCGCATGTTGACCGTCCACCTCTTCAACCACGAGGGCATGCCCGAGGCGGCCGAGGAGTGCCGCGTCGACCACCTCCACGATCACATCAGCTGGGCGCCCGACTTCGCGCAGCGCGTCGTGCGCTACGCCGAGCGGCGGAATGCGGTGGTCGAAGAGGACGGTCTCCTGACGCTCACCGATGAAGGACGCTCAATCGCGCGCGAAGCGATCGTCGAATGATCCGACTTCGCACCCTCCGTTGATTGCCTTTCGAAAATCCAAGCGGACAGAGAATCCCGATCTTTCTGAAGCGCGCGCTGTGAGGGAAGGTTCGCACCTGGACCTGGCGAGACGAACGGGCGCCAAAAGAGGGTGGGGAGGATTACTTTTCCATCACCGTGCGGTAGCACTCTTCCACCCGCGCCGCCTGAACGGCGAGGGAGTACTCGGCGAGCGCTTTCTGCCGGGCATTTTGACCCATTGCGGCGGTAGCGCCCCGGTCGCGCGCCGCGCGCAGCAAGGCGCCGGCCAGATCGGCCTCGATCGTTTCGACGAGAAAGCCCGTTTGGCCCTCGTCGACGATCTCGTCGAGGGGCGGCATGCGTGAGGCAATCACCGGAAGGCCAAGAGACATCTTTTCGCGCACGGCGCGGCACGAACCGTCGCTGCCCGGGATCATGAAGAGGCTGCAATCGGCGGCGGCCACGGCGTTGACGAAATCATTTCCCCGCAGATAGCCCGAAAAAATGACCTTGTCGCTCAGCCCGTTCTCGCGCACCGGCTGGCAGGCCACTTCTTCCTGATGAGTTCCGCGGCCGACGATGAGAAGGCGCAGTCCCTCTTCAACGTCGCAGGCCATCTTGAACGCGCGAAGGAGAACGTCGAACTTCCTGTGCCGCTGCATGCGGGCGACGATGACAAAAAGAAATTCGTGCGCGCCGACTCCGAGCGCCGATCGAGCGGCGGCGCGGTCGACGCCGGTCGGATCGAAGCGCTCCGTGTCGACCCCGCCGGGACTGACCATCACCCTCTCGGCGGCGAGATAGTTCCTGTCGATCAGGCTCGTCCGCGCCCGCTCGGTGATGACCAGGGCGCCCTGCGTGAAATGGCGCAGCATCCACCTGGCGCGGATCGAGTTCGCCAATCCGTCGGGATCGTAAAAACTGCGCACCACGGGCGTCCGTTTGCCGAGGGTTCTCAGGGCGCAGGCCGCCACGAAATGATCGTTGGTCATGTGGGTGTGAATGAGATCGAACTCCCTCTCGTGGAGAAAAGTTCTCAGCTTCATCACATCCTCGAGATCGCGCAGGGGGTGAAAGTGCTTTTCGAGATGGAAGCCCGGCACCGGTTCGATCCCGTGCTCGATCGCGTGGGCGGCCACCTCGTTGTCCTTGAAGGAGCGCGGATGGCCGCCTGGTATGAAGGTGGTGTCGTGGTTGCCGCTCGGCATGCGGCAGAGGTTGACCGCCGGCTCGGCCGGGCCGGTCCATTTCCAGTTGCTGAAGAGGTGAAGAATTTTCATCGAGCGGCGTCTTTCCAATCGACCACGATCGCCTTATATCGCTCCAGATAATAATTCGTCTGCCCGCCGCCACAATGGTAAAATTCCCCGGGAAATGAACATTCTTCATATCAACACGGAAAAAACGTGGCGCGGCGGCGAGCAGCAGACCCTCTATCTCGCCGAGGGATTGAAGAATCGCGGCCATCGCTCGGAGATCGTCTGCCAGCCGGGGAAGGAACTCGAGGCGCGGGCGCGGGACAAAGGTGTGGCCGTCCATCCGGTGAAGATGCGGGCCGAGTGGGACGTGGCGGCGGTGATCAAAATCCGGTCGATCATCAAGGCGCGCTCCATCGATATCGTCCACATGCACACCTCTCACGCCCACACCCTCGGCGTGGCGGCGGCGCGGTTCGCAGGGCGCGCCAAGACCGTCGTCGCCCGGCGCGTCGACTTCAGCATCTATCGCCACTGGCTCTCGCTGAGCGGTCTCAAGTACAAGTTCGGCGTCGACAGGTATGTGGCGATCTCCCATGCGATCAAGGATGTACTCGTCAAGGACGGGATCCCGGCCGACACGATCGAGGTGGTGCACAGCGGTATCGACCTCGGCCGATTCGAGGGGATCGACGGCTCATCGATCAGAGCGGAGCTCGGTATTCCAGTGGACGCGCCCGTCATCGGCACGGTGGCTCATTTCGCATGGCACAAGGGTCTCGAATACCTCGTCGACGCGGCCCCTTTCGTGGCCGACGAGATCGACGGTGTGCGCATCGTGTTCGTCGGCTCGGGCAGCCTCGAAGAGGAGATCAAGCAGAGGGCGGCGGCGAGCGGCGCCAACGATCAGATCGTCTTCGCAGGTTTCAGGACCGATGTAGCCCAGTGTCTCGACATGTTCGACATCTTCGTCATGCCCTCGGTCATGGAAGGGCTCTGCACGTCGATCCTCGACGCCCTCGCGGCGCGCAAGCCGGTCGTCGCCTCCCAGGCGGGAGGAATCCCCGAGATCATCGAAAACGGTGAAACGGGACTTCTCGTTCCGCCCGGCGACGCGGCCGCACTCGCCGGCGGACTGATCCGCGCCCTGCGCGAGCCTGAGCTGGCCGCACGCATG
>Ga0180430_10002157_pt1 | contig 18117 bp, 17 predicted proteins | sample SS_ome_9_FD_132999 | JGI IMG/M metagenome (GOLD analysis project Ga0180430, IMG submission 132999) | Hypersaline lake sediment archaeal communities from the Salton Sea, California, USA - SS_1_S_2 metaG | ecosystem: Environmental > Aquatic > Non-marine Saline and Alkaline > Hypersaline >... | reverse complement strand
TCAGCACGGTTTCAAGCGGAGCTTCAGCCAAAGTAACTACATCCGGGAAACGTTCGATCCATGTATGGTAATAGCTCTCCACCGTTGCAACCTGCGTTTGCTGCAACATCATTTCAGACACCCAGATATGATAAGGATTATCGGAACCACGCCAAGGCATTTCTCGACGATGCAACTCAAACCAGTGCATTAACGCCTCGGTCATGTCTTTGGAAATGATCTTTTGCATTATTTTCCGACAGGAAAGTTAAAAGGAATTGAGATCGATATTGGCAGCACGATCAATCCCCGGTCACATTTTGCGCGCTCTTCGCCCTTGTAGAACATATAGGGGATGGCAATACCGATGGCTGCGCCCATGACCACATCGCTGAACCAATGCTGATCATCGTCCAGCCGTTGAAATGCCGTAATTGCCGCAAATGCATAGGCGGGGATACCACCTGCCGGACCGTACCACATCTGATACATGGTGGCAGTGGCAAACGCTACCGATGTGTGACCGGAGGGGTATGATTTATGATCTTTTTCGTTGGGGCGCAATCTGCCGATACCGTATTTCAAAGCATAGGTCACCCCGATGGTTCCAAGATTGGCCATGGCCCAATATCTGAAGGATTCCCCATAATCTCCGGTTTTAATACCGTTACCCAGGGCACCCAATGCCGAAACACCGAAAGCCCAATAATGGTGAACATACATATCCGCGGCATGATCCAGCCATTTGGGTAAATAGGCTTTTTGTGTCATAAGATCGCGTACCGGTCGATCGGCCATTAAAGCCAGGCCGGACAATGCAGCACCGGCACCCAAGATGGCATATGACTCCCAGGTTGTGGCGATCTCGGGCATCGCATACTTAAAATAGTCTTTTCCGTTGAATTGTTCGGCCCCAAGTATGGTCAGGCCGATCAACAGGATAATGAAAAGCTTTTTCATCATTGTCAATTGTCCTTTGTCAACTGTCAATTGATCTGATATGTCTCAAATACCTCGAACAGCTTATTCTCGTTCTTGATCACTTCCGCATGCCAACCGGCTTTGCGGGCTTCTTCAATATTCGCTTCAAGATCATCCACGAACAAGGTTTCGGAAGGTTCAATATGAAAAACCTCTTCGAATTTTTTATAAGAACGGGGATCGGGTTTGATATAGCCGTGAATATGTGAGACATAGTGAAATCTTAGAGTTCTTTTGATCTCGATATCTTTATCAAGCCCGTTAAAATCTAAGGAATTCGTATTCGAAAACAAATATACATTGTAATGCTTTTTAAGATAATGCATTCTTGCCCAGGTTCGCGGTCGCACGGAAAATGTTTTATGGATAGTGTCACGATAACGCTGCTCGTCACCTTCTTTCAGTGGGATATGCTTGTTCAGTTCGAGGAAAAACGCCTCTTCACTATGTTTGCCAACCTCAAATTCCCTAAAAAAATCCGTGGCAAAAAAGCTCATAAAAGTATCATAGTCCCAATTCATGGCATCGGTGAATCGGCGATAGTTCACATCTACCAGAATATTTCCCAGATCGAATACGATGTTCTTTATTCTATGCATTATACTTCCAGTAGATCTTTTGTGGCTGTGGTGTAATTTTCAATACCGTCTTTTGTGATGATCACATCATCTTCAATGCGCACACCGCTCCAACCGGGGATGTAAATACCCGGTTCTACCGTAACAACTTGATTCTCGATCAATTTTTTATCGTAAGCGGGAGATAAGCGGGGTTCCGCATGGATCTCCAGACCCAGGCCATGGCCCAGTCCATGTCCGTAATACTCACCATATCCCTTAGCGGAAATGATGTCTCTGGAGATGGCATCCACTTCCTTGCCTGTCATTCCCGGGCGTATGCCTTCAAGGGATCTCAGTTGCGCTTCCAGGACGATATTGTATATTTCACGCTGTTTTTCATCGGCTTTGCCCAAACATACGGTACGGGTTACATCCCCGTGATATCCTTTATACATGGCGCCAAAATCAATGGTAACAAGGTCACCTTTTTCCAGTGGTTTTTCTGTCGGACTGTGATGGGGACGCGACCCGTTGGCACCGGAGGCAATAATCGTATCAAAGCTATCTTTCTCGGATCCCAATTCTTTCATGATATATGACAGTTTCGCACTTAACATTCTTTCAGAAATACCCGGCTTGATCTCTTTGATCAATTCATCGAACGCGGCACAGGTCAAGCGGGTAGCTTCGCGCAGATAATCCAATTCGATCGGTTCTTTGACCGAGGCAAGTTCTTCCATCAGCATGCCCTTGTTCTCGAATGAACAATCCGGGAATGTGCTTTTGAGTTTTTCAACTTCGTCATAGCTTAGCATATTTCCTTCAAAGCCGACCCTGGCGCCGGATCGTACACACCCGGTCTCTTTCATGGCCGCAACAAGGTCCTTGCCCTCGGGTACAACGATATTCATGTTGTTCACTTCAGCTGCGCTTTGCGTTTTGTAGCGAAAATCGGTAAAGAACCAGGCATCGTCTGCCGAGATGTATGTCATGCCGTTTGAACCCGAATATCCTGAAATATACCGGAGATTTGAAGAATACCTGACGTACATGGCATCCAGTTTCTCGGCCAGCATTTTTTCCCTAAGTCGTTTTAAGCGCAATGTGTTCATTCTATTTTTCCTTTGTATCGTTGATCAATTGCTGGACTTTCCTGATCTCGGTTCTGATCATATCCGATTCCGGATCGCGTTCCTGAAGTTTGCTTAGGATACCCAGCGCTTGTCTGTACAAGCCTTGCCGCACATAGAGTTTGGCCATGGTCATGGTCTCGATCCCGTACTTGCTTGAATTGTCTTTTTTATTATCCAGAACAGGTGTTGCTTTTTTAGGCGGTGGTGTGAATTGCTGTTCGGGAATAATAGATATTTCTTTTTTTGGAGGGGCTTCGGATTTTATGGTTTCCTGCGGTTTATCCATTTCGGTGATCAGGTGCTGGATATAGGTATTGTTATCGTCTCCCGGAATATCCGGTTTTTTCAATTCATCCTGACCTATATTCGGAATACTCAGGTTAGAGATCATGGGAGTGTCTTCAAATTTCTGCATAAACTGATACATTTCATCCGTTCCGTCCTTATAGGCAATGATCAGGCTGTAAATATATTTCAGCTCGCCCAATGAATAATTGTCCTTGTTTAATTTCAACAGCATTTCTGCAGCGGATATAAATGCCGGATCCAGTCTTAATGCTTTGGTAAAGCATTCAATGGCACGAAAGATATCTTCTTTTTGATGGTAACAAAGCCCCATGGTAAATAGCGGCAATGCTTCCCCGGGGAATTTATCGATCAGAAGCTTTGCCTTTTCCAGCGCTACTCCTGCTTCTCGTTTATCAAGATGTTCCAATATGGATTGACTTTCGTCGTAAAAAGTGACCTGTTCCATTGTTTACTCCAGATGTCCCTGTTCCCTCAGGCTAAGATACCCCGAATGACCAATGATAACATGGTCCAGCAACGGTATATCCAGTATCTCTCCGGCCCGGTGAATGGTCTTTGTTATTTCAATATCCTGACGGCTGGCCTTCAATTCTCCACTGGGATGGTTGTGCATCAGAATGATCGCTGAAGCAAGATGATCGATAGCGGGTTTGAATACTTCCCGCGGGTGTACAATGGATGCACTGATACTGCCTATGGATACATTGATATCCCGAAAAGCCCTGTGCGCCCGATTGAGAAGAATTACTTTGCAAACTTCTTTTCGAAGCAAACGCATTCGCTCACCATATACATTCGCAACACTTTCGGGACCTGTGATCACAGGCGTATCGTTTGAAAGCATTGCTTCATGATAGCGAGCACCCAGCTGAAAAGCAGCCGCCAACGTGGTTGCCTTTGCCGGTCCCATCCCGTGATGTTTTGAAAGAGCACCTGTCGTCATTAAGCCCAGTTGCAACAAGCCTCCGTTATCGGCAAGCAATTGCTTGGATATATCAAGTGCGGAGTACTTCGCGGTTCCCGATCTTATCAGGATCGCCAGCAATTCGGCGTTGGACAGGGTTTCAGCACCTTGCTGAATACATTTTTCCCGTGGCCGGTCATCCGCCGGCCATTGTTTCATGGTCGTTTTCGTCGCCCTCATGTCGTCCCTCAAATCTATGCGTTGCGCGGACTGTTTTTAAACCAGCCCTCAATATAATCAATGGTCACTGTCGTGGGCGTACCCGGCCCGAACAGCTCTGCAACACCCATTTTTTTCAATTCTTCCATGTCTTCTTCCGGAATAACACCGCCGCCGACAAGCAGAACATCGTCCATTTCGTTCTCTTTTAGCAATTCCAATACTTTGGGAAAGATCGTCATGTGAGCACCCGATAGAATGGACAGGGATATGACGTCCGCATCTTCTTGTATGGCAGCCTGTACAATCATGTCCGGCGTCTGACGCAACCCGAGATATATTACTTCCATACCTGCATCGCGCAGGGCGTTGGCAATAACCTTTGCACCGCGATCGTGACCGTCAAGTCCCGGCTTTGCCAAAACAACACGAATTTTCTTTTTCATTGTTTCCTCTTTATTGTCACTCATTTTTCATTACTGTTCAAAACAAAGGTAACCGGACCGTCATTGATCAACGATACTTCCATCATGGCACCGAATTCACCGGTTTCCACCAGAATGCCCATGGCACCCAGAACATTGCAAACGTAATCATAGAGGCGTTTGCCTTCCTCCGGATCGGCGGCATGAGTAAAACTGGGGCGACGTCCCTTTCGCCAATCACCGCACAAGGTGAATTGCGAAACCACCAGAAGCGATCCCTTGACATCCTTCAAAGATAAGTTCATTTTACCTTCTTGGTCGGGAAATATTCTTAATCCGGCGATCTTATCCGCCAGAAAATCGGCATCGGACTCCAAATCCCCTTTTTCAATACCCAAAAGGACGACCAATCCCTCGTCAATGCATCCACAGGTTTCCCCTTTAATGGTTACATTGGCCCTTTTTACTCTTTGAATGACTGCGATCATTTGCTTATCCTTTTTAGAGACGTAATTTAGTCTAAAAATAGTCCAACTTCAATCATTTTAGGGTTTAAGGTTTTAGGAAATATAATTGCAGGTCGATGCTGTCCGATCTAAAATGGTTGATGGGTCCCTGATCATTGATATCGGATTCAAGATCCATCTTAAAACAATGTCATGTGATCTGAGATCTGTTATCAGTTGCTTCTTGGTGTATTTCGTGATCTGCCGTCTATGATTTGGCCTCCATAAACCACATTCAACCTTTATTGATCATCAACTTTCATTGCATATTTCAAAACGATATCGTCTTCCTTAACACCGATATCTTCGGCAATGACAGGGCACTTGGCTTTCAGCAGAAAAAACACCGGTCTCTTCGTTTCAGACAGTCCCTCATAATTTCCCTGACCTTTGCTGATGATCATATCCGCACTTTCATAGCGTTTTAAGAAATCCTCATTGCACAGTTTCAGAATAGTCGCCGGAGCGGGTGAGCCGGAGGAGATCAGGTCGGCGACCTCGTCAAGTCCCGAATCAATGGCTTCTTTCATGGTCACATCATTGATAATGGGTTTGTCTCGGACAACATAGGTCACGGGCTTTCCCATGGTTTGGATCAATATCCTGTCAAACACCGATTCCCCGGAATTATCACCTAAATATAAAATGTCTTGCGCGCGATCAAGGGCTTCTTGAAATTCGCTATAATCACAAACGGCGAAGTCCTGTTTCAGTATATGTTCCAGGTCGTTCTCGACATGGAATTTTTTATCCATTCCCAAATCCATGACGTTCCCGGCAATGGCAATACGGATCGCCATGAGCAAACTGTCTCCGGAATTCGCTACCCTTTCTTTTAACATGGGATACAAGCGCTTGGCCTCATTGATGTGTGCTTGTTTTTCTTTTTCATAGGGATCCGCATTCCCGGTGATCTTGTGGATCTCATCGTAAATGATCAACCCCATCTCAGGCGGTGTGTCGCTTAGGCTGATATCTTGAATTCGGCAGCCGATTCTATCCATGAGGCTTTTGATCTCTTTGTCATCTTTAAAAGCCATGCGGCCGGCTCTCAGGGCCTGTTTTACAAAACAGGGAATACATTGGAGGTATGTTTTCATAATAGGGGTTTAGGGTTTTAGAGGTTTAGGGGGTTGAGAGTTAGATTGTAATAATTTGTCCTGCTCCGCCCGGAATATATTTACTTGGATATTTTTCCTTGATCTTCTCAATATATTTTGTGCAGTGAGTGGGGCAAACCAGATCAACATCCGCAATGACCATGAATTCATCAAATCCATGGAATCCGCCCAGTAACAGGTATATCTTTCCAAATTCATTTGCTTTATTAATGATTGTATCGAGGCCGGGATGTGAACAACCCGCGATCACCACCAAGCCCTTGGGCGTATCGATCATCAGCGATTGTTCAATGCCATCAAGTTCTCCCGTGGAATACAGTCCCTTACCCAATGATTTCTCTTTTTCGATATGGGTAATGCTTCGGGCCCGTCTTACACCTCTTAGCGATGCCGGGACATAAACATCAACATCCGGATTTTCATGTAAAAAGGCCGCCAGCCCTCCGGTGTGATCAAAGTGGTGATGTGAAATAAATACCGTATCAACCTTCCGGGGGTCAAGAGCCATTTTCATCATGTTTTCCAGTAGAATATGGCCGTCTGAACCCGCATCGAAGAGAATGGTATGTTCATCAGTTTCAATGTAAGCGGCAAAACCCCAATCCGGCTCGAGGTCTTTCCGGATGGTCGTATTGTCATAAATAATGGTGATTTTAAGCATAATTTTTGTTTTTGAGCTATACCGGCTAACTGATCGAATGTTCGGCCACTCCCTACTCCTTACTCCTTACTCCCTTTTGCTTTAAGCGGGGTATCCACATCGGTACGTCTTTCATATACGATCTGTAATCGTCTCCAAAATGGTCGGTCAGAATTTTTTCTTCATATCTGCAGATTGCATATAAAAAAATGATGATCAGTCCCCAAACGCCAATGGAAATAAGCGACAGATTCAGACACAATAAAGCAAAATAGAGCAATACTTCCGAAATGTACATCGGGTGTCTTATAGCAGCATATACCCCTTTGCGAATTACTTCAGGTTTTTCGCGCCGTTCATCAAATATTATACGTTTACTCGTTATAACCAGATATGCAGACAGTATAAAGGCGATCGCCGCTATGGGAACGCGTATATACAGCGAGATCATATCGTTTAAATGGGTTGTCAGCTTAAAGACAAAGCCGTCACCGATATACACGAGTAAAAATATACAGAGTGAAAGAAGTTGACCTATATCGCCAAAACGATGTTCACCGATAAGATCAGGACGATCATGATGTTTTTTAGGTTTCATTTTTGTCTCTGCTATCTTTATCCTTCAGTTCAACCACAATACCGCCAAATTCCTTTGCCACCTTATTGTAGATCCAATAAACCACTCTTGAGAAAATGTATACCAAAACCAGATACCATAGCGGCATTAGAATATACAGCATACCTGTGAATTTCAATACCTCATCTTTTCCGGTAATGCCAAAGACGAGCATTACTACGCCAACAACACTCAGGATCAAAGAGAACCATGCGCCGGTGATCGCAACGACCCTGGCCGTTTGTTTCCCGTCTATCGATTTGATCTCTTTTTTCATGAATACCTCCGTTTATTCATTCAGTACGTTTTCGACTTCACGATATAGCTGTTCCGGGTCAATCGGTTTGGATAAATAACCGTGACAACCGGAATCCAGGCATTTTTCTTTTTCATTCTCCATGGCATAAGCCGTCTGGGCTATGATCTTACATTGATATTTGTTCTGCCTGATCACCTCCAAACAGGCGTATCCATCCATTTTGGGCATATTGATGTCCAGGAGCACAAGGTCCGGCACTTGTATTTTTAGCATGTTGACAAGCTCTTCACCATCAGCGGCATGATCTATCTCAGCACCGGTTTCGCTGAGATATTCATTGATCAAATAGAAAGATGTAATATCGTCTTCCGCGATAATGATCCTGCGTCCTTTAAGATCAGGCAGTTTTTCCTGCTGCTCATCTTTTTCATTCTCCCCGGTGGTCCGATCCAACTGCAACCTAAAATAAAAGTCCGTGCCGATACCTACTTGCGATTCAAATCCGATCGTGCCGCCCATCAGTTCGATAATGCCTTTGGCAATACTGAGACCCAGTCCGGCTCCCTCACGATATTGGTTTTCTTCGACCTGCCGGAATCGTTCAAAGACAATTCCTTTCTTCTCTTCGGGTATTCCGCTACCGGTATCTTTTACATGCACTTCAAGATCGACCAGGGAGCCCTTGAGAGCACATATGCAGCTCAACTCGATGTATCCCTTTTGGGTATACTTAATTGCGTTGCCAAGAAGATTATCGATAACCTGGCGAATGCGATAGGGGTCGATGTTCACTTGGATGTCTTTGCATGTATCCGGGAAGTTCAATTTAAATTCAACATCTTCCTTTTCTTTATAAACTGCGCCGGATCTTAGTGTTTCAGCGCTTTGAATAAAGATATCATATAGAAGTGCCGGTTTGTTTATAATGTTCAACTGCTTTACTTCCAGTTTGGAGACATCTACAATATCATTTATAATGTTCATTAACTGATTACCGGCTTCCCGTATCATAGAGACATATTTTTCACGTTTTGCTTTAGGTAGCCTTTCCGTTTTAAGCAGATCCGAAAATCCGAGAATAGCATTCATCGGGGTCCTGACCTCATGGCTCATGTTCGCAAGAAAGATTGTCTTTAGCCTGTCGCTTTCCTCTGCCTTATTCTTTGCCAGTACCAGCTGTCGGGATGTCTCCCGCTGTGTGGTCACGTCGGTAAGAAAGCTTAAACTTGAGGTTTGTCCCTCCCATTCGATTACTACCGCATTAATCTCCACCCATTTAACCTCTCCACTGCTGGATACCACACGAAAGGAGTAGTTCGCCGGGACATCCATGAATTGAACGCGCTCTTGGTGGCGTTGCAATACCATTTCCTTGTCGTCCGCATGTATAAAATCAATGAAAGGCCTGGACCGGATTTCCTCGTAGCTTCTTCCCAGCAATTGACTGAGACGTTCATTCGCAAAACGGATATATCCGTCCTGGGCGACCAATATGGCTTCTCCGGCAGCTTCAAACAGTTTTCTATAGTGTGCTTCTTCCTGTTCTTTTTCTTTCTGCCGTTGCCAGACCTGCCAGCGTTTCAACATCAATATACCGATCAACATGGTTGCGGGGGTATATAAGATCAGTACAGGGAACACAATTGATTTAAATGTTTCCAGTCTGACGGATCCGGGTAAAAACACGGTACATCCGACCATAAATACATGCACAAGCAACCCAAGCAGCAAAATATTGTAGTGGGGCTGTTTGATCTTTCGCGGAGGGAAGAACATACGCCAGATCATACCGATAAACCCGGAGCTTAAAATAACGGCAACACCCATCCACATGCCGTCGCCTCCGCTGTAAATCCGGTAGAACATTGCGATCCCCATCGCAACCAAGGTTGGAATTGATCCAAAAAATAATCCGGAAATAGATAATATTATACTTCGTGTATCAAATACGATCCCCGGGGCATAATGCCAGGGCATAAGCATCAACAATACCGAGATACCGCCGATCAGGCTTCCTGCAATTATTTTCCCGGTGGTTTTCTTGATCTTCTCATCCCGGATCCAGAAATAATCATATATAAGAGTGAATGATAGCAACAGTGCAATGTTTTGAATAATCCCGATAAATATTGAATTCTGCATAAAAGCTCTCCCTTTCACCCAATATTATTGAGAATTTAAAATAATTCAAAGGAATATATCAGTAAGCGGGAACCGGGTATCAGAAGAAAGCAATAGCATCGTCATAAGGTACCATTATTAATTCATATTTCTCTGTCTCTCAATGCCCGGTGCTCATAACCCGGTGCTCTCTTTGGCCTTTTGCTTAGTTGTATTTCATGATATTACTTTTCGCTATGTCTTACGTTTTACGGCTTTCGTTTCACGTTTTTATTTTGTAAACTTGCATGCTTAATACGAGGGCGTAATGAATTTTATTTTTGGGAATGACTGGGGGCTTTTTTTCGTTTTTACCGTAGGTATTGTCGGCATACTTGGTTTGGCCGACATGCTGTTGAAAAAGCTGGAGGTTCACCCTCACACAACTCGAAGGTTAGTTCATATTCTTGTGGGGTGTATGGTCTGCGTGGGTCCTTTTCTCTTTGAGAACCAATTCCCTTTGCTTTTGGTAGCGGCCGTCTTTACCGTCTTGAACTTCTTTGCCATCAAGGCAGACCTGCTAAAGGGTATACATGAAACCGACCGGATATCGTACGGAACCGTATACTTCCCTATCTCTTTCTTTATCTTGGTGTGTTGGTTCTGGCATAAGGACCTTGCCATTCTTCAAACAGCCATGCTGATCATGGCTCTGGGGGATCCCGTTGCCTCCTGGGTGGGTGAATCCAGAAAAAAACCCCGTCAATTCAAAATATTGACCGAAAAGAAGTCCTTGCAGGGATCAGCGGCCATGTTCTTGGTCTCATTTGTCGTTGCGGTGCTGAGTATGAAGATCTTTCGTGGCATTTTTCAAGATCAAGCGTCTATCGGCTGGCAGACAGCTATTATTTTCGGTTTTTTTACTGCGATCTTTGCTACCGGCGCGGAAACCATTTCCCATAAAGGTACCGACAACCTGATGGTTCCCATCGGGGCAGGTGTTATTCTTGACGCCTTGTATAACGGCACCCCGGAATTGCAATTTCAGCTCATGCTGTGGATGGGCATTACCGTCATTATTGCCGTGATCACCTATTCAATCAAAGCCCTCAGTTTATCCGGCGCAATGGGTGCCTGGCTTCTGGGAACTGTCGTGTTCGGGCTAGGGGGAGTGGAATGGATGATACCGGTGATCATGTTCTTTGTATTCTCCACCCTCTTGACCAAGGTCGGAAAAAAACATAAGAAGAAACTTGAAACCATATTTGAAAAAACGGGTAATCGGGATATTTATCAGGTTTTTGCCAATGGCGGGATCGCCATGATCGCGACCATGTGCTGGCATTTTTTAGCCGCAACTTGGCCGAATATCGAAATGTTCTGGTACATGATCTTTCTTGGAGCGATCGCAGCTGCCACCGCAGATACATGGGGCACGGAGATCGGTGCTTTCAGTACGCATGAACCCGTCAGTATCAAAACGTTCCGTCATGTTCCACAGGGAACCTCCGGCGGATTAACGATCATCGGGACCAGCGGTGCCTTGTTCGGTTCTTTTCTGATCGCAGTGACTGGGAAATATGCCCTGTTGTTTTTCGCAGATATCGACATGTCCTGGAATGCCGTGATCCTGATCGCCGTTGCGGGATTACTTGGGGCTTTTGTGGATTCATTTCTGGGTGCTACGATCCAGGCACAATACAAATGCCCGACCTGCGGGAAACAGACCGAGAAAACAAGTCACTGCGGGAATGAGACCATTCCGTTGGTCACCGGGAATAAATGGATCAATAATGATGTTGTGAATTTTATCAATACGGCCGCGGGGGGATTGCTGGGAGCGCTGGCTTATTTGATAATAAGTTGATGAGTTGTTGAGTTGATGAGTCGATGAGTCGATAAGTCGACAGGTCGATAGATCGATGAGTCGATGTAAACTTGGAGAATGAATATAATGAAAAAGATCATTAAAACACCTTTTGCGAACATGTATGAAGACGCGCGTTTTTCGTCTCAATTGGTAACCCAGGGAACCATGTGGGAGATCGCCGACGTGTTGGATAAAAAAGGGGATTGGATCCACTTGCGTCTTCCGGATGCATATGAAGCCTGGTCGCAAGATTTTTCCACTCTTGATCTCAGTGAGGAAATGGAAAGCATGCTGAAAAGCCTTCCACGCTTAATGATCCATACGCCTTTTCTTGCTATTTACAATACAGTCGAAATGAAACCACCCCGAATAGCCGTTGCGGCAGTTGGCGTAGAATTCCCATATCTAAAAAAAGACGGGGATGTTTACGAGGTTTTAATGCCCGATGGATCCACCGGATATCTTGAGCAAAAGCCCCTGGATGTGAATGATGCAAGGGATATTATCCTTTGTAGCGCCGGAAAGCTGCTCGGCTGTTCCTACTTCTGGGGCGGCAAGACTGAAAACGGATGCGACTGTTCCGGGATCACGCAAATGTGTTTTAATGTCGCCGGACTGAAACTGCCGCGCGACGCATCCCAACAGATCAAGGTGTTGAAAGAGCATCCCGTTAACGTGGAAAACGCAAAACCCGGCGATCTGGCTTTCTTTCAAAATGAAAAAGGCAGTATTACTCATGTCGCCATCATGAAACAAACTCCCGAATTCATTCATTCCTCCGGTGAGGTCAAGTTGAATTCATTTGACAAGGGTGCTGACAATTATTCAGAAAAACTGGACATGATGCTGGAAGGCATCTATTCGATAGATATGCTTATTGGAAAGGGATCAACATGAAACGAAAAGTTTCTCTGACCGGTATCAAGCCTTCGGGCACGCCGCATATCGGCAATTACTTTGGTGCGATCAGGCCCGCCATCGAGTTGGCCGGACAATATGAAGCCAGGTATTTTATTGCCGACTACCATGCTTTGAACACCATCAAAGATCCGAAGCTGTTAAAAGAACTGACCCACAAACTGGCCGCGACCTGGCTGGCTTGCGGACTTGACCCCGAAACCATGCTGTTCTACCGCCAATCGGACGTACCCGAAACCTTTGAACTGACAACCATTTTAATGGCTTTTACATCAAAAGGGCTGATGAACCGGGCACATGCCTACAAAGCCTGTGTTCAGGATAATATCGACGCGGGTAATGATCCCGACGCCGGTATAAATATGGGTCTTTATACATATCCGGTTCTAATGGCGGCCGATATTCTGCTTTTTGATACCAATGTCGTTCCCGTAGGTAAAGACCAGAAACAGCATGTTGAGATCGCCGCGGACGTTGCACAATCACTAAACCATGTTTACGGCAAAGAACTGTTGACCGTACCCGAACCGGTGATCAGTGAAAGCACACAGGTTATTGTCGGTCTTGACGGTCGCAAGATGAGCAAGAGCTACGACAATGTGATCCCCTTGTTTCTGCCCTCCAAAAAATTCCGCAAGACCATCATGAAGATCGTCACGAATTCCCAGGACGTGGATGAACCCAAAGACCCGGACACATCGCATGTTTTCAGCCTGTACAAGCTTTTTGCGAACGAAAAGCAGCAAGCGGCGGCACGTGAGCGCTACCTTGCAGGAGGCATGGGCTGGGGTCACGCCAAACAGGAACTCTTTGAGATCATGGAAGAACAATTCGCCCCCATGCGAGAAAAGTATGAAGCCTTGATGGAAGACCCGGCGCATATTGACACGATCCTGAAAGAGGGTGCCGAAAAGGCCCGCATTATCGCATCTGCAACCGTGAAGAGATTGAGAGAAGCTGTGGGAATTGACTAAATAAAACAACAGTTAACAATGAACAGTTAACAACGAACAACGACACATTGGGAGACGAAAATGGGGACGAGTATTATTGCTGATAAGACTTATCATTTTTCACAAAGAATTATTAAATGCTCAAGATTCTTAAAATCACAGCACAAAGAATATGTTATTTCAAAACAATTGTTGAAATCCGGTACCAGTATTGGAGCAAATGTTATTGAAGGTGAATATGCTCAAAGCAATAAAGACTTTTTACATAAAATGGATATCGCGCTTAAAGAGGCAGCGGAAACAGAATTTTGGCTTAAACAGATTAAAGAATCAAGCTTATATGGAGATCATTGGGATACCTTGTTATCAGAATGCATTGAAATCAACAAAATCTTGAATTCAATTGTTAAAACTACTCGAAACAACCTAAATAGTAAAGAATAACTATGTAGGCGTTGTTAGTTGTCCGTTGTTAACTGTTCATTGATCCTATTTCATTAAGACCATTTTCTTTGTCACAACCTCATTGCCCGCTACCAGGCGATACAGATATACACCGCCGGGCAAGTCCGCAGCATTAAAATTCACGCTGTAGTGTCCGGCATCCTGAAAGCCATTGATCAGGGTACGAACCTTTTGTCCGCGCAAGTCATATATGCTTAAATCAATTCGATCACTATATGGCAATTGATAAGATATGACCGCGCTGGGATTAAAGGGGTTCGGATAATGAGATAAAGAATAATTTTCCGGAATACTTCCGTCAATACCGACCGGGTAAGTGCTGTTAATGATAAACTCCTGTGCCCAACGCATTTCCATATCATTATACTTCGGTACATCGGCACTGATCTGCATCAATAGGGGGAATGAATAGGTTCCGGTGAAATTGTACGTTAACACAAAGTCCTGCTCGGGCATAATATTGGACTGAAGGGCGGTTACCGTTTCCTGATCGCCCGAAACAACATTATAGGGATAGTGGGCGTAAACGACACCACTGGCACCGCTTCGGACATCCCAGATATCTATTTCATCTAACAAGGCTATAAGTTCACCCTCAACCTTATCGTATTCATTGTTGCTTACATTGTTCAGAAGTGGAATAATCTCTACATGCTCTCCCGGCTCTACGATGTCATCGTTGTCACCCTGGCTGTCGGGATTATTGTCATCGTCGATCAAGACCAGCCCCACTTCAAAAGGATCTAGAACTATAGGCAAACTGAATTGGCAGGTCCAGGGTCCTCCGGTGACAATTTGATCATTTACGTCCAATTCGAAATCAACCGTGAATTCGTCGGGGGCATTGTTCGCAATAGTGAATTCAAATTCATTCGATGACCATTCTTCGCTACCCACAAGAATATTGTTATAAGATGAACTATTGTCACTTAAAGAAATATACTGATTATCCGTACTCAAGATCCCGGAAGCACTCAGCAGGTTTTGTGACTGGTTGTTTTTAACCTTAACTTTCAAGCGTATCGGCATTTCTTTGGCAAAAACATTTAATGGATTCGTTTCGGAAAAGTCGCATTCCTCATAAAGGTCAAATTCTCTAAATGCTATGGGCGGAATGACAATGGAAAAGTATCCGTCCGATTCTGTAGTTATATGGGAGAAAAGATCCCGGCTGGGCTCAAGTTTGATCTTACATTGCGACGCTGCCGATGTGGGTGTTTGCCAATAGTATCGGCCCGGTGCCGTTTCAACCGAATCGTCGATCAAGAACCAATCGTTACCGTTAAGTGTATAATAGATGTTGATATAGTCGATGGTTTGAGCTTCCCAGGAGATTTGCACGCTTTCCCCGGCATTGACGTCATCGCCGGCATTGGGATATAAAAGTTCAAGTTCCGGATACGGCACATATTTGCTTATTCTATAACGATCACCCATCCATGCAAGGCTTGTATCTATAGCACAAAAATCAAAGGGCATGTATATACTGAATCCATAGCCGCTGCCTGAATTCTCCCAGGTATTTCCACCGTCTCCCGTTTTGTATATGATACCGTTTGCTGTCGGATATGCCCAACAATGTTCACTGTCCAAGGCATATAGATTATAATCACCGGACATCATTTTTGAAATGCTCCAGCTATCGCCGTTATTTGTTGTTTTATAGATCCTGCCATTATAAAAAGCATAGCCAACATCTGCTGCCGTCATTTCAACATCAATGATCTCTTGATAAGATTTCTGACTCCAGCTCTCCCCCCCATTTGTTGTTGTATAAAGTATGTTGCTGGTCGAGTACGGATCTTCCTGTATCACCCAGATCCGATTATTATCAATAGCTGAAATGTCCAGTATGTTTCTGGACATGGTTGTTATCGTATCTGTTTCCCACACATTACCGCCATCTTCCGTGTGGATAATATATTTGCTGCTTGCGGCCGCCCATATGGAGTTTTCTGAAATAATTTCCAATTGTGACAAGCTCATATTGGAATAGATCTCTGTCCAGCTATCTCCGCCATCTTCGGTTTTATATATTGTTCCTGACTGTATTACAAAGCCTGTGTTTTCATCGATAAATTCAAGATCATTAATGGAGGTTGAAAATACGTATTGGTCTGTCCAGCTTTTGCCACCATCACTACTTTTGATCAATTCTGAAGTAAAAGCTGTTCCTGGTGTATATATGGCCCAAACGAGATCTGAACCAACATTGTCAATATGTCTAAAACTCTGGTACCCTTCAGGGGTTTCCAATGGTATCCAACTATTGGCTGCCGGCAGCGGCACCGTTAAAAAAATGCTTATCGCCAGTATAAAATAAACTGTTATTCTTTTTCTTTTCATTTTATCTCCATTTACAATGAGCCGAGTCCGGCTTTTTTTATTAAGCAGACAATATAAAGCAAAGCTAAGTATTTTCAAAATATCCAATTATTATAATACTCTGAAAATCATATATTCCGAAAAGGGCCGGAAATTCCCGGCCCTTCTTAAATATTTATACTTTATTCTTTTATTGTATCTTTAGTCTTTTGCCTTTCGTCTTTGTTCTTTACTTCATGAGGACCATTTTCTTCGTCACAACCTCATTGCCCGCCGTCAGGCGATACAGGTAAACACCGCTGGGCAGGTCCGCCGCATTAAAGTTCACGCTGTAGTATCCGGCATCCTGAAAGCCATTGATCAGGGTGCGAACCTTATGCCCGCTCAGGTCATAGATATTAAGTGATATCATATTGTCTGCAGGCAGCTGGAAGCTGATCGTCGTTACCGGATTGAAGGGGTTGGGATAGTTTTGCGACACATGAAATTCTGACGGTGTCGCGTTATCCAGACCCGTTTCGCTGACCCACACATCAAAGGCGTGAGTTGTGCTATCGTTCTCAATGTCTTTTGCGACAAATACAACGGTCTCTGTCCCAAGATAGTCCGCTCCCGGTGTCAAGACCGCCAGCGAATCATCCTGTAAAGTAATGCTTAAATTTGCCGAATTGCCCGACCAGCTGAAGGTCATGGGATCATCGTTGGGATCCATGAAGATCTGCTTCAGATTATAGGTGTTGGGCGTATTCTTTGCCACATCCAGCGTATCACTTTCAACGATCACCATAGGCGCATCATTGATGACTTCAATATAATTCTCTCTGATAAAATTAGATATCTTGCCGTTTTTATTGGCGGCCAATGATACCGTATACTTTCCTGAGGCGGTATAGGTGTGTGTTGGTTCTTTTTCGGTATAGAACTGCCCGTCGTCACCAAATTCCCAGATGTAGGAATCGATGGTGTCCGGTCCGCTGACCGATGTATTCATAAATTCAACGGTTAGGGGTTTGGAACCTCTTACATTGCCCGCGTGGAAACCGGCTGACAGACCGGTGTCCTGCGCTGCGGTGATCTCAAAGTCGTCTATACACCAGTATTTCTGATTCGTTCCTTTATAATTGAACTTGAATTTTACATCGCGGAAACCCATGATCTGTGCGCTCAGGTCAAGCTCCACCATATCCGGATCGGCTGTAGTGGCTGTCCATCGGCCGGCTTCAAACCATGAAAGTCCGTTGTTGATGGTATACAGTAATCTTGCCAATGTGATACCGCTGACTTCCAGCCGATGCTGAAATTTCACGACCACAGATCGACTGAGGGCAAAGTTATAGGATTGAGTGATCAGTTCGGCATCGATCTGAACATTGCCGGCATGTTCGGAGTCCATAGTAATAAAACCATTGCCCGATGTTTCGGAAGACAAAACCCTGTTCTCGGGGTTTTCTGTTGAAAAAGTGCCGTTGCCATAACGGTCATAAACGATCCAGCCTTTTGGAAGACCCTCTGAAAAATCGGTTGAATAAAAAGGAGGCGATTTTGTTTTTGCCGACCCTCCGATCTCTTCGGAATAGATGTAGGCGCTATCGTTAAATGCGTAAACGGAATAATACTGGGTCGTTCCCGGTAAGAGGCCGGTATGATAGTATACGGTGTCAATGCCTTTATACAACACGTTGCCGCCTGCGGTTGAATCACCGACATCATATTCTACCAGGTTTTCGGGGAACCCGCTGAGCGGTTCTTGTGCCCAAACGATCATAACCGAATCGTTTTCCGCATTCAGGTTCCAGCTTACACGTACCGAATCGTAACCCATGGCTTCAGCCGT
>Ga0180430_10002153_pt1 | contig 18134 bp, 14 predicted proteins | sample SS_ome_9_FD_132999 | JGI IMG/M metagenome (GOLD analysis project Ga0180430, IMG submission 132999) | Hypersaline lake sediment archaeal communities from the Salton Sea, California, USA - SS_1_S_2 metaG | ecosystem: Environmental > Aquatic > Non-marine Saline and Alkaline > Hypersaline >... | reverse complement strand
TCCCGCCGCGTAAAGCTCGGCCACGAGACGGACGAAGCGGCCGTTGTCTTCGCTTTCCGCAGACCAAGGGACGATCCGGGCTTCGGGGAGCGCCTCCCTCACTCGCTCCCGCGTCTCGCCGCACCCTCCCAGCTCGACGAAAACGGGACACGCTCCTTGGCGACGCCACTCTTGCAGTGCTCCGTCAAAATCCTTCCAACGTCCTTCCGGGCTTCCTTGCGTGGGAACCGTCTCCAGCCGGTCTTGACGTTCTCTTTCCCCTTGAAGAGCAGGCACCTCGCAATTCCCCCCTCCCAAGACGCGGTCGGGAGCCACGCCCCGACTTTTCAGATGCGAGACGGCTTCGGGCTCATCCGTATCCGCAAGGCGATCATCCAGAAGAAAAACGATCCCCGTCGTTTTCGCGGAACGGAGGCCTTCCGGCCCGCCCGCCCCACCGCAATGCCTGAGAAAGCCGGACAGAGCCCCCCTCTTTTTCTTGCCCGGAATGCGGGGCGGATCGGCAAATCGACAAACCCTTTCCAGGGTCCCCCACTCGTCTTCGGGAGTGGCCAAAAGGCGGTCCAGGGATTCTTTCAACCGGGGACGGTTTTCAGCCACCAGGGCGACACGCTCCTTGAAATGCGGGCGCCCCGTGTTGTGGGTGGCGCAGAGCGCACGGATATCCGGGTCGGAGCAAGCATCGAGATGGCGACGGTAGCTCCGGCACAACCTTTTCAAATCCGCCACCGTAGGGGCCGAAAGGCACAGAAGGGCTTCGGGGATTTCGGAAAGGGGCCGCGAGGAAGCTTCCCGACCCACGGGCACTGCGAATCCTTTGGTGCCTCTTACCCGGACTTCCGACGGGGGCTCTTCCAGCACGAGATGGCAGTTGGAGCCTCCCATGGCGCAGGAGTTGATCCCGGCCCGCCGGGGCATCCCTCGGGGCTCCCAGTCCATGAGCTTGTCGCAGACGAAGAAGGGAGAGCCGGCCAGACGGACGAGGGGATTCAAGCGTTGAAAGTGGAGATTGCCGGGGATTTGGCCGTTCTTCATGCAAAGAAGCACCTTGACCAAGGCGCCCACGCCGGAAGCGGCTTCCAGATGGCCCATGTGCGTTTTCACGGCTCCCAGAGCGCAGTAGTTTTTGCGGCAAGCGAAGCTCTCGTAGGCCAGCTTCAGCCCCCGCACTTCCGCGGCGTCCCCCAGGGGCGCGCCCGTGCCGTTGGCTTCCAGGAAGGTGACGGATTCCGCCGGGACCCCCGCGTCCTCGAGGGCCCCCAGGACCGTGCGCGCGCAGGCGGAAGCGTCCACCGTCATGAGGTTGTCCGTGCGGCCGTTGTGGGTCGCGGCCGAGCCCTTGACGACCCCCAGGATCATGTCGCCTTCCTCCAAGGCCGCCCGCAGAGGCTTCAGAACGAAAGCCCCCGCCCCCTCGCCCGGCACGAAGCCGTCGGCCTTCTCATCGAAGGTGCGGCAGCGCCCCGAGGGAGAAAGGACGCCCATTTCACCGAGGGCCACGAGATGGTCCGCCGAGAGGATGACATTGACCCCGCCGGCGACGGCCATGGAGCACTCGCCCCGCCGGAGGCTCGCGCAGGCGTCGTGAACGGCAACGAGGGTCGAGGAGCACAGGGCGTCCACGGTCTTGCTGGGACCGCGAAGGTCCAGGAAGTGCGAGACCCGGTTGGCGATCATGGCGGGGGCCGCGTGCAATGCTCTGGCCATGGCCCCCGAGAAACGGTCCCCTGCGGGGCCATGACGGGGGCCCACGGAAGCCCCCGCGAAGACGCCGGTATCGGACCCGGCGATGCGGGCCCCCGCGCATCCCGACGTGTCCAGCGCGGTGACGGCGACTTCCAGGAACAAGCGCTCCATGGGGCCCATGCAGGCGGCCTCCCGGGAGGAAAGGCCGAAGTAGGAGGCGTCGAACCGATCAATTCCGTCGAGGAAGCCTCCTTGCCAACGGCCCATCCCGCCCGGAGAATCTTCCTCTCCATTGCCGGGCAGAGCGTCGGCCCTCCACCGCTCCCCGTCCGTTTCGCGGACGCCGTCCTTCCCCTTCACCAGATTTTGCCAGAAAGCCTCCGGCTCGTCGGCCCCCGGCAGTTTGAAGGCCAGCCCCACGATGGCGATGTCCTTGTCTCTCACAGGCTTCCGGCTTCCGGTTTGGAGTTTTTCCGCCTACCGCCCACTATCCCGTCGAGCCCATGAGCTCCACGATCAGCTCGCTCTCCCCTTGGATGGTGGGAAACCGCTCGTCGAAGAGATGCTCCTCCTCCACCGTGACGCCGAATTCCTTCTCGATAAAGGAGAGAAGCTTCACCAGCCCCATGGAATCCACGAAGCCTTCCTCGAACAGATCGCAGGTGCGGCTGAATTCCGGATCGTCCCCGTCGATGAGAAAGGTCTTCCGGACGAAGGCCTCGATGGTGGCCGCCACTTGCTCTTGTCGGCTCATGAATCAAGCGTCCCCTTGCAGTCTTTCCACGAAGCCCTCCAGGCTCTCCAACGATTGAAAGTCCTCCGCCGCGATGGCCTCCAGATCGATCTCGACGCCGAAGGAAGCCTCCATGAATTCGAGGAGCTTCATCACCCCTATGGAATCGATCCATCCCTGCTGAATCAGATCGGCGTCGCCGTCGAATTCCAGACCGTCGTTGAGCTCTTCCACGATGAAGGCGTAGATGCGCTCCCGGATCGAGCGAGACTCCAAAGCTTCCCTCCTTTATTCGATCCCCAGCAACCGAGCACCGTTCCTTCCAAGAATCGCCTTGATCTCCGCGGAAAGGAAACGCACGCCCGACGACTCCGAAAGGCCTCGGACGGCATCCGCGTACTTTCCGGGGCTCATGACATCCGCCGTGAAGGGCCAGTCCGTGCCGAACAGCACCCGCTCCATGCCGAGCATGTCCAGCACCTTTCGCAAAGAGGCCCCGAATTCCCGGGGGGCTTGCCGGCACCGCATTTGCCAAAGAGAGACGTCCGCATACAATTGCGGCTTCATGTATCCCGTCCAGCACAGCTCGTCGAGCCAGCCGCCGCCCATGTGCGCCGCCACGATTCGAAGATCGGCATACCGGGACAGAAGAACGTCAAGGTCCAAAGGGCGGCACCAGCGGCTCCGCAAAGGCCCGAAAGCCGAGCCCGTGTGGATCAGGAGGGGCACCCCCAGCTCGGCGACCCTTTCCATCAACGGTCGGAACCCGTCGTCTCCCGGATCGAACCCCGCACCGGGGTGCAGTTTTACACCCTTCATGCCCAACTGGCAAATCCCTTCCTCGACGATCGCCTCGGCCTCGGGCCGGCGGGGGTCCACTCCCGCGAAAGCGACGATGCGCGAGGGGTGCCGCAGGGCGATCTCGGCGATGCGCCGGTTCTGCTCCCGGATGGACGTTTCGGGCTCGCCCAGAAGGAGCCCGTAATCCAGGGGCAGAACGACGCTCCGGTGGATCCCTCCCTGGTCCATGGCGTCCAGGAGCTTACGCCCCTCGGGGTCGAAAAAGCGCTCCACGCCCCGGGGCCTTCCCTTGGCCAGGACCCCCTTCAGCCCCGTTCCCCGCGAGGCATCCCGCCGCTCCAGCCATCGCCACCACTTGCCGGGAAGCCACGACCGATCCATCAAGTGAACGTGGAAATCGATCACCCGAGTCTCCTGTCCCCCGTCACCGCTCATAAGGACTCGACCATGACCTCCCGAACCGTATCATTTTTGGAAAAATCCCCCTGAATCCCCCTTGGAAGGGTGAAGTGCGAAGTGCGAAGCGCGACTCTTTGTCCTTTTTCACCCTTCCCCCTTCAAACTTCGCACTTCAAGCGGAGAGCGCCCGGTCAAGCACTTACGCCCTCAACCTTGGAGTCGGCTCCCGCCGGCCACTGACCACCCTTCTCGACCTTGCCCGCGCCGTTGCGGGGGATCTCGTCGCAAAAATCGACGCTCGCAGGCACTTTGAATCCCTCCAGGCTTTTGCGGCAATGCCGCAAGACATCCTTTTCCGAGAGAGCCTCCGATCCCTTGACCACTTTGGCACGCAGGATATTTCCCCGCAGGGGATCGTCCTCGCCGTAAACCCATGCGTCCACCACTCCCGGAACCGTGGCCACGACCCTTTCGACCTCCAGGGGATGCACGCTTTCCCCTCCGATCTTGACCATATGGTCCACGCGCCCCCGAAGATGAATATTTCCCTCCTCGTCCCGGTAGCCCATGTCTCCCGTCATGAAGCCCCTTTCCGTGAACCGCTTCCGGGCTTCCTCGGGTCGGCCCCAGTAGCCCGTAGCCACGTTGGGGCCCGAGACGACCAGCTCCCCCGTGCTTCCCGGAGGAAGGCTTCGTCCGTCGGGGTCGAGGACTTCCACGGAAACCTCTCGGGTGGGGGCCCCCACGGATGTCGCGGCCTCCCCGTTTTCCATGCGGCAGTAGGTGGCCCGGGGGGCTTCCGTGAGCCCGTAGGTGGTGTACAGGGCCACGCCGGGGAGGGTCCGGGCGAGAGCGGCGACGAGGGGCGGCCCGCACGGGGCGCTGGAAAGCTCCATCCATCTCAATCCCCGCAATCGCTTGGCGACCTGGTCCCCATGGCGGTTGAGAAAAAGCCCCGCGAGAGAAGGGACCGCCGGCAAGCCCGTGACGGCGTTTCGCTCCACGGCCTTGAAAAAAGGACCGGCGAGGGCCGGACTTTCCCCCGTCACCACGCTTCCCCCGCAACGGATCATGGCAAGGAGGTGCAACAGACCGGCGCAATGGGTGAACGGCATGCTCACCAGCGAGCGATCCCCATGGGCAAGGCCCAGGAAATCCACCATGACGGAGGTGGAGTAGTCCAGATTTTCGGCGGACAGCACGACCCCTTTGGGAAAGCCCGTGGAGCCGGACGTGTAGATGATGGCGGCACCATCGCCCTTGCCCGGCCGGGGAAGGAAGGATGCCGAAAATTTGCCTTGGCCCGCCTCCGTCAGCGTCCCGAGGTCTCCCCGCCAAAGGGAGCGGGAACCACCCTCGCAGGCTCCGGAAGCGGGCTTGAGGGGCTTGTCGGTGAGGACGAAGGAAAGGTCGCCCCCCGGAGCGGGCAAAGATTCCACCATCCACGAATGACCGATGAAGCCCGAAGCTCCCGCGTCCTCCAGGATGCGCGAAATCTTCTCCGCCGGCGAGGCCGCGTGCACCAAAACGGGCACGCAGCCGGCCCCCGCAACAGCCAAGCAGGAAACGACGAAGTCCATGGTATTGTGAAGGGAGATGCAAACGCGCCTCCCCTCCCCGCCGGCCATCCGTGCGACGACTCGGCTCAAGGCCCCCGCTCGGGCCCAAAGCTCGCCGTAGGAGAGGGCGACGTTGGATTCGATCAAGGCGACCTCGCCGGGATAATTTTTCACACTCCTCTCAAGATACTCGACGACGCTTCCCAATCCGAAGATTCCTCCTTGTTGGGTTCCCGACCCGATTCCGCAAAAACATCGCCCCTTTTCAAAGGTGGCCGGCAATGATCTTGCGCTGGATCTCGTTGGTCCCTTCCACGATGGTGAAAAGCCGGGCGTCCCTGAAAATGCGCTCCAGCGGAAACGACTGCATGTACCCGTAGCCCCCGTGGATTTGCAAGGCCCGCGAAGCGGCCTTGAAAGCCATTTCCGTCGCAAAGAGCTTGGCCATGGACGATTGCCGGACAATGCGCTTTCCTTTCCTCTGAAGCTCGGCGGCCTCCTGGATCAGCAAACGGGCGCATTCCATGTCCGTGGCCGTTTCGGCCAAGTAGAAACGAATGGCGTCGAAGCTTCCGATGGTCTGACCGAACTGCTTGCGCTGCTTGGAATAATCCCGGGCGTGGCGGAAAGCTCTCTCGGCCAGCCCCAGGGACAAGGACGCCACGGCCGTTCGGGAAGTCTCCATGGCATGAGCGATCTGCAGCATCCCCTGCCCCTTCCTGCCCAGAAGGTTGGCGGCCGGGACTTCGACCTCGTCGAAAAAAAGCTCGCGGGTGTCCGCCCCCCGACACCCCATTTTCATCTCGCAACGACCGATCCGCACCCCTTCCGTCGACTTCTCCATCAGGAAAAGACTTTGATTGAAAGGGGTCTTTTGTCGAGAAACGCACGCCAGCACCACCAGAAGGTCCGCCCGGCCCCCGTTGGTGATGAAGTGCTTGCCGCCCTGGACGACGTAAACGTTGTCCCGCTCTTGGGCGAACGTCCGGATGGCGGCCAGATCGGAGCCCGCGTCGGGCTCGGTCATGCACACGGCCCCCAACGTCTCGCCGGACGCCAGACGAGGCAAGTGCGCCCTTTTTTGCTCTTCGCTTCCGAAGGTGGCGACGAGGTGGGCGCACAGACAATGGGAGAGGAGCGTCAAGGCGTGGGAGGCGCAGTGGCCGGCCAACTCCCGCACGACGGAATAATAGAGAAGATGGCTCGTGAAAACGCCCCCGTAGGCTTCGGGAATCAACAAGCCGAAAACCCCCAGCTCCGCCATTCGCCCCACGGTTTCCGCAGGGAAGGCCGCCGTTCGGTCGATCTCCGCCGCCACGGGCTCGATGCGCTCGCGGGCGAACCGCCTCACGCTCTCCAGCATCGTCTTCTCGCTCGGGCTCAGCTCACCCCTCATGGCCGCAAACCCTTCTCACTCCTTCTCCCCAAGAACCAGGGAGTTGACGTTGAAAAAGGACAGGGGCTGGTGACGCACGCGGACCAATCCCGTTTCTTCCAGCCATCGTACCGTATCCGCAATGGTGTGGTTCCTGCCTCCCGGGAAGATCAGAAGCGTCAGCAGATCGTGCAGAAGAGCGTAGGAGGTTCCCGTGCCGCCGGCGTCGGGAAACATGGCCTGGACGGCCAGAATGCCGCCGGGATTCAGGGAGCGAAAGCATTTTCCCAGGAGCCTGCGGCATTCCTCCTCGCTTTCCTGGTGGAGGATGTGGGAAAGGAAGACGACATCGTAGCCTTCTCCCAGGGAGCTCGCTTCCTTGTAATCGCAGGGGGCCAGGCGAATTCTGTCTTCCATGCCCGCTTGGGCGACTTCCTTCCCGGCGATTTCCAGGGCCCGGGGCAGGTCCATGGCCGTGCATTTCAGATGCGGATGCTCGCGGCACAGGAGGATGGAATACAAAGCCGGGCCGCACCCCACGTCCAGCAGCGTTTTCCCGTCCCCCAGGGGAAAACGGCTCGCCAAGTCGCGTCCCCGGTAGCGGGTGTAGTCCATCATCCCCTTGACGAACAGCTCGTTGTAGGCCGCGTCGGGACCGAAATTGACGTCCTCCGGCGCCCGGTCGGTGCGCACCGCCTCCTCGAGGCGCCCGAAGGTATGATACCAGCGGTCGCACAGGGCGAGCCAGTTGCCCATGAACCCCGGCTTTCCGGGAGTCAGGACCCTGGAGGTCGTTTCCGCATTGCAATAGACACCGTCCTCGCGAGTCAAGTAGCCGAGTCCCGCGCCGCACGCCAGCAATCGGGCCAGAGCGTCCCCGGGCACCCCCAGCCTGCGGGCCATTTCCTCCGCGTCCAGGGGGCCTTCCTCGAGGAGGCGGAAAACTCCCAGGTTGCAGAGGGTCGAGAGCACCTGGAACTTCCAGGGCCCGATGGCGAGGTTGACCACCTGCATCTGCGCCGCGAGGGTTTCCTTGTCCAGCTTTTCCACCATGGTGCTCGCTTCACCTTCGGAATGAGAGCATTTTCGCCGTTAGAGACGGTATTTTCCGGAATACGGATCGGACTGCGGAGGAGACCGGAAAATCCGTATCATCGCATCCTCCCTCCGCCCGGAATGGCGGGAACAGGGGCCTTTGTCAAGAGAAACGTGCTCACTCACCCAAAAGCTCCTTCTCCAAGCCCAGCTTTCGCAGGAGGCGCTCCACCTCGGGACTCACCCGAGCCTCCATGATATCCTCGAGCAAGGCCATGTTGTGCTCGTAAGCCTCGTCGCTCACTACGCCCCGAGCGTGATCCCTTTGGAATTGCTCCGGCTCGTGGAGCTTGAAGCCGGCCTTTCGAGCCAGCAGCCCGAACAACTGCACCAGCTCGCAGCCGGAGGTCAGATAGCGACCGTTGTCCAAGCCTTCCGAAGGGTTCTGCCATCCGTAATGGCGCACCAGCGTCTCCTTGATCCGCTCCGCATGGTACTCCACATACAAAAAGGGAAAGACCAGCTTCACCGTGTGGGATTTGTGGAACACTCGGTCCATCATTCTTCCAACGACGGGATCGTTCCGATAACCGGACAATTCCTTGACTTTCTTGTGGTTTTTCATGAAAACCTTGGCGGAAGCCATTTCGAAAATCCGGATGTCCCGGGGAGTCGAAGTCGAAAGATCCAGGTGGACTTGGTCGGGAGTGGCCCCGTAAGCGACCAAAGGAATCCCGTTGCGCTCGGCGAAGTCGATCCCCAGGGACATGAGGTAGCGCCCGCAGAAAAAGCACAGGGGATTGCCGTCCATCTCCTTGAGGGCCGGCTCCGTGAGCAGAAACCGGTAGAAGCGAACGAAATCCTCCTCGGAGGGCTTGAAAAGGTAGAGGTCGCAGCCCAACCGAGCGGCGGTCTTCCTTGCGTGGTCGGCGAAGGAGGCCCCCTCGAAGCCGTTGTCCACGGCGAACAAACAAACTCGGTTTTCGCTCCCCCCCGCCGTTTTCATGAGGTGGGCCAGATAGGTGCTGTCCTTGCCCCCGGAAAACAAAACCAGAGCATCGTAGGGGGAGTCTTCCCTGCGCCCCTTTTCGATCGTCTCGTGGAAAAGCTTTTCCGTTTCCGCTGTCGCCATGGGACTCTCCCGTCCGTCCGGACCGTTCACAGGATCTCCAGGTAAAACGGATCCCGAGGGCCCAATTCCACCGGATCGCCAAAAAAGGTGACCAGAAGATGCGTTTGGTAGCTTCGAAAGGGCAGGGATTGGTAGCCCATTCTTTCCAGGAAGCCCGTATGGAAATATCCGGTATTCGGGACGGCTATCCCGTCGGATTCCTCCCGCTTGGACTGGTCCGCCACCAGGCCGAAGACCCCTTGCTTTTGCGCCTCCGTCAGTCGGTCCAGGAAAAGATCGTAGAAGATGCGGACCTTTCTTTGGAAGCGCCGGTAATTCATGACAGCCCCCAAGCATCCCGCCAAGGCTTCCACTCGCCCCTCCCGCTCCACCACGCGAGCGAAGCTTCCCGCCCGGCGGATAAAGTGATGGAGGAAAGAGGCTCGATCCCACTTCTCATGCACGGGGCAGCGAGCCACCGCTTCCCGGACGATCTCCAGGCAACGGTCCGTATCCGATTCACGGAACGGACGGATCGTCAAACCATCCAAGCTTTCGCTCGCGCCCCGAAGAGGCGGGGACGGGCCGTCTTCCGTCTCCGGGGCCATCAACGACGAGAAGGAATGCACCCGGCAACAGTGAAATCCCTTCCTTCGAGCGTAAAGGCTCTCGATGGAGCCGTTTTTGATGCCTTCGGCCACGAAGCCGAAGTTGAGGCGGTATCCTCGATCCACGGCCTTTTCGATGCACCGCTCCTTCAACCGCAGGTAGGGGAACAGATGGGCGTGATCGGGATGGGTGGAAGCCAGGGTGTTGAAAAGCCCGAGATACTCCCGGCCGTGAATGGCGAGACGCTTTCTTTTGGAAAGAAGGAAGGCGACGAGCTTGCCGTTGCGGTAGGCCCCCAAGGTCAGACGGGGGTCCGTGTCGGGCGCTTGGAAGACGTCTTCCAGGTCTTTCTCGGTGTAATCCAGGTATCCCTTGTGCTCGGCCGGCCAAGCGCGCCGAACGAGCTCGAGGAGATCGGAATAATCGCATGAGAAGGGACGGATTTCCATGACCGGCGAAAAAGCTCACGGGAGACGAAGAAACGTGACGACGAAACGTCGGGTGATCAGGCACGAGACGAAGAAAGGCCCCTCGGGAGCCATGCCCGTTCCGGCTTTCCCTCGGGCGGTCTTCCCGTGGAACCCGTGCTTTTCAGCGCACCATCGCAACTTGATGTCCTTGAAGCCCAAGCCTTTTCTCGTCAAGGAACAGAAGGCTTTGAAAACGGACTCCTTGGCGGAAAAGATCGTTTTCAACCGCAGGATCCGCTCTTCCTCTTCAGGAGCGTCCAGAACCCACCGCCGCTCCTCCTTGCCGCACACTCTTTTGGCAATGTCCAGGGTGACGGGCTCGCCAACGGTTTCCAGGTCCACCCCCAGAGAGGCGCATCGTTGAAGAGGGGCCGTCACAGCCACGGCCACTCCGGCTTTATGGGTGATGGACCCCGCAACCCCCGGGGGCCAAACGGGCTCGCCCATGTCGCCTTTGACCACGGCGTCGGCGCGGATGCCCATTTTCCCGAGGGCCTCATGGGCCGCGGCTCTGCCCGCGAGGAATTCCGTCCTTCTGCGAGGATGCGCCCGGCCACTCAAGCACGCGGCTTCCAAGGGATGAAGGACGAAGGACCCGCAGTTTTCACCCGAGCGCACCCCCCAGCCAAACCCGGGGGAAGCCACGGCTTCCAAGCCTTGTTCCAGCTCCGACACCCCGTCTCCCGTCGCTTCCGCCAATCCACCGTCATTCCCTCGAAAGAGGGAGCCTTGACGGAAAAATACCCGGTCAAGCATTTACTACTCCGTAAAAAAGCTCCTGAAAACCGCCAGAGCGTCCAGTTGAGACAACGGAAGCCGATGCGTGTACGCTTTTTTCAACGCCTGGAGAATCATGTCTTCGGTCTCCCGGAAGCCGAAGCCGTTCCTTTCCATGAAAAATTCGTTGATTTTCCGAGCCAAGGGGGTGCCCTTTTCCGAAAATTCCCCCTTTTCCTTCCGGTAGTCGCTCACGAGATCGTCGTACATTTTCGATCCGGGGATGGCGGAATACCGGGTGATGTATCCTTTGATCCCGTGACGCCGGACGAAGCTCAGAATCTCCTCCAGCTCCTCCTCCGAGTCCCCCGGAAAGCCGAACATGAACGATCCCGCCACCCGAACGCCCTTGTCCCCCAGGCGGGCCACCGCCTCGTCGTATTCGGGAAGCATGCGGGATTTCATGGGATTGCCCAGACGAAGAGCGTTCCTCGGAGACAGGGTCTCGAAGCCGATGGCCAGGGAAGGGGCCCCGTTGGCGACGATGCGGTCCAGCAGCTCCGGGTCCCGGGAAACGGAAACGTCCGCGTGGGCCCCCCAGGGCCCCAAGTCCACGTCCCGAAGATTTTCAAGCAATTCCAAGGCATAATACCGGTCGGCGAAGAGATTGTCATCGAAGAAGTAAAACATGGCGTCGGGCCAATGCCTTTTCACCGCCCGGACTTCTTCCCCCACGCGCTCCACGGGCTTGTGCCGGTATCGATCCCCCAGGACCCTGGAGACTTGGCAATAATCGCACCGGTACGGGCAGCCCCGGGTGGTCTGCACCCCCACGAGGTTGTATCGGTAGGAGGAAAGAAGGGAATAATCCGGCGAGGGCCATCTCCCCGGATCGATGCCGGCGGGCGAGGAGCTTTTGTACAATGGAAGGGGCTTCCCTCGAGCGAAGTCCTTCAAAAAGGCGGGAAAAAGCTCTTCTCCTTCGCCCACCACGACGCTGGCTCCCTTCCGCATGTAGTCCTCGGGAAAACCCGTGGCGTGCACGCCGCCGACGACCACGTGAACGCCCCGCGCCGAGAAAAAATCCATCAGCTCCAGCATTCTCCGGCGCTGGATGACTTGGCCGGTGAGGGCCACGAGATCGTAATCGCCCTTTTCGTACAAGGGAGTCGGGTCGTTCTTTTCCAGGTTTTCATCCACGAAGGCGAAGGGAATCCCGGGAGGCAGGCTCGAAGCCAGGGTCAACAGACCGAGGCCGTAGAACACCCTCTTGACGTGGCGCTCGTGACGCTTGACGTCCCGTGCCACGAATCGGGCTTCTCCCCAGCCCTTGCGGGCCAGAGCTTCCACATGGTCCATGTAGCGGCGCGAGACCATGGGGGAGATGAAAAGGGTCCGCATTTCCCGTAGCCTAGCCCTTCGCGGGCGTTCAAGGTTCAAGCGAAATAAGTTCGGTAAACGGCGAGATTGTCGAGGGCCAGCATGGGCAGGTTCGAAGGGAACCATTCCTTCAGGACGTTGACGAGCATCTCTTCCGTGTCCCAAAACCCGAAGCCGTTCTTTTCCATGAAGTACCGGTTGACGATCTTCGCACGGGCCGTTCCCTTAGCCTCCATGGGTCCGTGGATCGCCTCGTACTCGGCCACGAGGTCGTCGTAAAGGGCGGCCCCGGGCAAGGCCGAGTATCGAGTGATGTAGGCGTCGAAGCCGTTTTTTCTTGCGAAAGCGAAGACTTGGCGAGCGTCTTCTTCGGTGTCCCCCGGAAAGCCGAACATGAAGGAGCCCGCCACCCGGATTCCCTTCCCCCGGATTTTGGCGATGCTCTCTTCGCACGTGGCAAGATACCGCACCTTCATCTCGTTGCCCAAGGTGTCCGCATTCCGCCGGGACAAGGTTTCGAAGCCGATGTAGAGGGTGGGGCTTCCGTTGGAAGCGACGAGGTCCAACAGTTCGTCGTGCCGGGAAATGGAAATGTCGGCGTAAGCCGTCCAGGTCCCCAGGGGAACGTCCTTCAGGGCCCTCATGAGCTCCAGGCCGTAGCGCCGGTCCGCGAAAGGATTGTCGTCGAAAAAGAAAAAGCGGCTTTCCGGCCACAGCCCCTTCACCTCCATCGCTTCCTCCCTCACCCGGTCCGCGGGCTTGTGGCGGTACCGGGTCCCCGAGATTCTGGAAACGTTGCAGTAGCGGCACCGGTACGGGCATCCCCGAGTGGTCTGCACGCCGACCAGACTGTACCGACAGGACGCCAGAAGGGAAAAGCGAGGAAAGGGCGCGGCCCGCAGGTCCACGCACTCCTCTCCGTTGCTCGCGTAAAAGGGGCGCGGGCGATTCCGGGCGAAATCGTTCAGGAAAGCCTTGAAAAGCAGCTCGCCCTCCCCCGTCACCACGCTGGCCCCCGGGCGCCAATAGTCTTCGGGGAAAGCCGTGGGATGGGCCCCCCCCACCACCACGTGCTTGCCCTCGCCCGCAAAAAAATCCATCAGCTCCCGGGCCCTCCCGGCCTGGATCAACTGGGCCGTGAGGGCCGCCACGTCGTAGTCCTCCCGCGAGTAAAAGTCCTCCCAATCCTCGTTGGAAACGTTCTCGTCCACGAAAACGAAATCCACCCCTTCCGGAAGCTCCGAAGCGAGGGTGAGAAGTCCGAGACCGTAGAAGGACTTCGTCATGGAGCGCTCGTTTCGCAGAAGATCTCTTCTCAAGAACCGGGCCCCGCTCCACCCTTTCCGAGCGACGGCGTCCACGTGCCTCTTGTAATCGTCGGAGACCCGGGGGCAAACGAACAGAATTCTCACGGCTCCCTCCGGGATCGGGGCCTCGGCCCGCCGTTTTCACTCTTCCCGGCTTGCCGCAAATGCTCCTTGACGATCTCTCTCGCCTCTCTCACGATCTTGTATTTCAACTCCATGAAATCCTTGTCCGTGCGATACTTGAGCATCCTGATGATGGCTTCGTCCTCGTGGGAAGGATGATAGTGTTTGGCCAGCTCGGCCACCACCTCGGGGTAGCTCCGGGAGAGATGGTCGATGATCTTCTCGTAAACCTCCAAGCGCCCTTCCGCCACGTTTCTCCCCACGTAATTGGCGATGGCCCTGAAAACCCTCGAAAAGAGGTACATGAAGAAAACCAGCCTCTCGGCTCGCTCCAGGTCATCCTCGGAAAAAGTGTCGCTGGAAACGAGAAGGTAGGGGGGCTCCTCCCGGCACACCAGATCGTAATCCCTTGCGTGGTCCCAAAAATAGGAGCCGGGCAGGAGCTGGAACCGATAGGAGATGAAGTTGGTCATGCCCAGCTCGGAAAAGATGTAATCCACGGTTCTTCGAAACCCCTGGTACGAGTCTCCCGGCAGCCCGTGAATGATCTCCACGAAGGTGGTCCGCCCGACCTTTTCGCCAAGGCCCTTTCGGGCGGCCTTTTCGTACAGCCTTTTGATGTTGCGGGTGTAGGCTTCCTTGTGGAACCGACGGTCCAAGTGGTCCCGATGCACCTTCTCGTCCACGGTTTGCAGCCCGAAGGAAACGATGTTCGCCCCCATGGGCAGCTCCAAGAGAGCGTCGATGATCTCGTCGTCGAGAAATTCCGGGTTGATCTCCAGCGAAAGGTTGACTTCCGGCCATCCCTTGCGCTTTCTCTCTCGATTCAAACGGTTGATGCAGCCCGTCACCCACAGCCCGTGCTCCCGGTTGATGAACAGATCGGAGTCGCACAATCCCAGATACTTCACATGGCGAAGCTCGAAGATGGCCTCGAGATCTCTTCGGATCTTTTCCCGAGGATAGAACCTTATGACTCTTTCGGAGGTGCTCCAGCTGCAGTAGCGACACTTGAAGGGACATCCCCTGGAGGTTTCGTAGTAGAAAAGCTCGGAATCCCCTTCCTTCACGTCCAACGGGTAGTCTTGGACCCCAACGTCGAAAACACCGTCCTCGGCGTTTTCGAAGACCTCTCCGTTCCGGCGGTAGAGCAGCCCGGGAACGTTCTCGAAACGGGAGCCGCCCGCGCCGTATTCTTCAAGGAATCGATGGAAGACCGCTTCCCCGGCCCCTTTGACGATGAAATCCACGCTTCCGTCGGCCATGAGCTCCCGGGCCATGCCGGTGGCGTAGGGACCTCCCAGCACCGCGGATACCCCGGGGATTTCTTCCTTGAGCATTCCGCAGACCGTTCGGATACAAACGGCGTTCCATGTGTAAACGGAGAAGGCGGCCATGTCCGGCCCCTGGTCCCGAATGTGCCGGGCCATGTCCCGGGGATGTTGGTCCGCCAGGAAAAGATTGAAAGCGATGTCCAAAGAGGAGCCGGCTCCCTGGAAATCCAGATAGCTCTTCAGTTGGCGGAAGGCCAGGAGATGGACCGGCGATTCCGCGGGAACAATGGAATTGAAGGAGATACGAAGCTTTTTCAACGGTCTTCTTCCGTCAAGACACGAGGGTGTTGAAGGCGGCCAAGTTCCCGATGGTGAGCGTCGGCAACCGGGAAGGGTCGCCCCCCCCGAGGACTTCCAGGATCATGTCTTCCGTTTCTCTCGGGGAAAAACCGTTCTTTTCCATATAGAACTTGTTGACGATGCGGGCCCGCGCCATTCCCTTTTCCCGGAGGGGCCCATGGACGCCCTCGTACTCCGCCACCAGCTCGTCGTACAGCAACGAGCCGGGCGAGGCGGACAAACGCTGGATGGAGCCCGCGATCCCGTGCTCCGCCACGAAATCCATGATTTTTGCGAGGCTCTCCCTGGAGTCCCCGGGAAAGCCGAAGATGAAAGACCCGAAGACGTTGATCCCCTTGGCCCGCACGCGCCGGACGATCTCGGAATACCGGGACTGATACCGGGCTTTGAGCTTGTTTCCCACGGCCCCGTTGTTCTCCCGCGCAAGGGTCTCCAGGCCGAAGCAAATGCTCGGCCTGCCGTTGGAAGCCACGAGGTTCAGCAGGTCCTCGTCCCGAGCCAGGGAGATGTCGGTGCTCGTGGCCCAGCTTCCCAAGTCGATATCCCGCAAGGCGTGAAAAAGCTCCCGGGCGTAGTCCCGGTTGGTGAAGGTGTTGTCGTCGTGAAACACGAAACGGCTGTCCGGCCAGAAGCGCTTGACCCGGAGGATCTCCTCGCGCACCTGCTCCACGGGCTTGAGTCGATAGCGCGATCCGGTCAAAAGAGCCATGTTGCAGAATCTGCACCGGTGGGGACATCCCCGAGTGGCCTGGACACCCGTCAGATTGTAGCGGTATCGGGAAACGAGGGAGAAGTCGGGCACGGGCGAATCCCCCAGATCGACGCATCCTCCGTCGTCCGCCTCCGCGGAAACGGGACTTTGGTAAAGCTCCCGGGGCCGCCCGTCATCCATGTCCCGGAGAAACGCCTTGAAAAGATTCTCCGCCTCCCCTCTCACCACGCTTACCCCTTCCCGCAGGTAATCTTCGGGGAAGAGGGTGGCATTGGGGCCTCCCACCACCACGCGAACCCCTCTTCCCGTGAAATGATCAATGATCTCCTCGACCCTTTCGTGCTGAAACACCTGGGCGGTGACCGCTACCAGATCGTAATCCCCCCTCTCGTAAAGGGAACCCAGGCGGCGGGGATTTTCGGCGTTCTCGTCCACGAAGGTGCACCGCACCCCTTGAGGAAGGTCCGAAGCCAAAGTCAGCAGGCCGAGGACGTAGGACATTCTTTTGATGGAGCGCAGGTAGCCTTTGAGGTCTCGTTTGAAAAACGGCGCATCCCCCCAATATCTTCGAGCGATCCTCTCGATGTGGCCCAAGTACTTGGGGGACAGCCCCGGACAAACGAACAGGATGTGCAACGGATCATCTCCTCGAAACCGTAAGCGGGGCCCCGAAATCCAGCCGCTCCCCGAGCCCTTCGAGAAAGGCCTCCAGCCGCGTGGCGATCTGGGACTGGGAAAAATAACGCTCGTCCATGGAATCCGCGTCGAAAAGCAAAACGGGCGTTTCCAGCTCTTCCCGGATGTATCTCATGAGCTCGTACTGGGGCAGGGACATGGGACGACAGGTGCGGTCCATGTGCATGATCACGGCGTGGATGTCGAAATCCTCGACGATCTTCTTCACGAGCCCCTTGCGCCGCCCCACGGGACGGTTGGCGTCCTGCTCCCAAAAAATGCCGTCGTGCCTCCCCGACACCCCGGAAGACCCGTACGCCTCGCGAACCCGCTCCTTGTCCAAGGGATAGCGGAACCTCGGACGCATGGACTCAGGATAGAAGGAAAGCCCCGTCAAGTAGGTGGACATGACCACCTTGGCCCCATGCCTAGCGAAGGTCTTCTTGAAAAACTCCCCCCTCTGATACACGGGCAGGATGTCCCACAGAAGCCGAATTTCCGAAGGAGCCGTCCCTGGCCTTTCATCGCTTCCGTCGCACAAAGCGCGCAGATCGTTGTAAAGCCTGATCAGCAGGTCCAGAACGGCCTCGTTTTCCCCGTCCACGACGAAAAGCGGCATGAAAAACAAGTACAGGTCCATGATGTCCACGGGAGCCGGATCGTGCCGGAAAAGCTTGAGAATCTCCTGCCACACGAGGATGGCCTTGGCGTCGTTGACCCTCGATCTCTCGTACTTTTCCTCGTCCAACGTCACACCGAATCGCTCCTGGACGGAGCGGACGATGTCCTCCAGTTGCCGGTTCACGTACTGCCGGGCGTGCCCCTCGGTTTCGTCGGTGCTGACGAAAGGGTAGTCGCAGAAGAAGAAGGGGACTTTCATGAACCGGTTGAGAAACTGCAATCCCTTGGCGGCGGCGATGCAAGCGCCGTTGTTGGCGATCATGAGGTCCGGCGGGGGGAGCTTGAAGGCCAGGCGCTCTCCGCTCAACAGGGTCCCGATCATGGACTTGACCTCGCCGCAGATGTCGTGGGGAATCTCGTACTTGCCCTCGAGGTGGTCGAGGATGTGCCTGGCTTTTCCTCGGCTCGACTGGAAGGCCGCGTGGAATTGAGGATACGCGGGGACGACGTCCATGGCGTACAACAGGTTCTTGGGCACGCCGATGGTGGTCCAGGCAACGACCCGGCCCTCCTCACGCGCCCGGCGCAGGCGGCGGTAGTGGTCGGTGAAAAGGTCGTTGAGGATGAACAACGAGGCGAGAGGAAATCTTTTGCTTCCCGGCGTGCTCGTTTTGGGCATGATTCCTTCCTCACAGGCTCTCAAGAAAGGCTTCCAGGCGCGTTTCCATCTGAGCGAAGCGGCCGTCCCTCGTCACGGGCTCCAGCACCACGAAGGGAATCCCCTCCTCGCGCAGAGCGAGCTTGGCCGAAGCGTATTCCATGTATTGGGGATCGCAGAACCGGAACAGCAGGAAAACGATCCCTTGGGCGTCGCTTTCCCTGTACTTGGCAATCAGTCTCTTGGCGTACTCCTCCTCGCCCAGGCTTTTCACGGGACAGTAGAGAGAAAGGATGCGACGGGCAATGCGCCTCGCGGGACCCTCCCCCTCCGTTGCCGGAAGCACCCCCTCGTAGCCGCGCGATCCTTCGCACAGATCGTCGTCCACGATGGTGACTCCCAGCTCTTCCATGCGGCGCAAAAGCTCCAAATCGCCGTCGAGAAAACCGGAGATCATCACTCTTCCCGCCTCCCTCGGGGCGGACCCCTCCGAGACTTCCCGCTCCTCGGCAAGCTTTTCCAGAATTTC
>Ga0180430_10002152_pt1 | contig 18137 bp, 22 predicted proteins | sample SS_ome_9_FD_132999 | JGI IMG/M metagenome (GOLD analysis project Ga0180430, IMG submission 132999) | Hypersaline lake sediment archaeal communities from the Salton Sea, California, USA - SS_1_S_2 metaG | ecosystem: Environmental > Aquatic > Non-marine Saline and Alkaline > Hypersaline >... | reverse complement strand
TCCGTCTCCAGTTACTAATTATGATGGGAAACTTGGTCATTGGGTGTGTAGTTCATTTAAAGAAAATGGATGTGGGAAACCTTTGGAGTCTCAAAGAGTTTATTCTTTTAGAGAACGTTTTTTAACAGCAACAATAAATCAACAATAAAAAACCTCTCCTCAGAACCTCAACCTCTTCCCAATTCCTTGTTTAGTATAATCCATGAAAACATAAATGTTTCGTTTTTTAATCGTCTGTGAAGGGTGTTTTTTCATAGATTAACTGTTTTCCTTTGATTTTTGCTATGAGGAAGTCTCCGTCTCCTATTTCAAGAAAATCAGCAAAAGATGAGGGAATAACAACAACTATGCTATTCCCTTGTTTGAATGCTTTTATTGATTTAGACAGCATGTTTAATCACTATGCCGTCTTCACTGGATAGTTCAGTTACTATAACGTAGTCTGTTATCCCTTTTACAAAGTTCTTGATTTTCTCAAAACGGTTAGGGTCGTAGGAAGTCACTATCTCATCTATGACGAAGAATGGAAAGTTTGGTAGATATTCTTGTTTTGCAACCATGAGAAGTGCAACTCCAAGTGTTACACGCTCACTAGCGGATAATGCTTCAAGTGGGAAGTTCTCTACTTCTTTTCCACCGTTCTTTTTTGTCATTGTTACTGCGTAGTCTCTTGTGATGATGATTTCTTCGATGTTTTTGAAACCCATATTTTGATACAGGTCGTTGATGATTTTGTTGAATTTCACACGAACTGCGTCTACAACTTCTTCTCTTCTTGTTCTCATATGGCTTATTGCTTTATCTGTGAAGTCTTTTTTGTTCTGTATAGCGTCCACATCTACAATATTTGATTTAAGGTCTTTAAGACGTGTTTCTGCCTGTTTTATGGTTTTCTCTTTTTCAGTGATTAGCGTCTCAAGTCTGTCTCGCTCTTGATATTTTTCGAATTCTTTTGTATCCTTAGACATGTCTTTGATTTTCTTCTCAATCTTTTCAACATCTGATTTTAGTTGTTCTATTTCTTTTTCAAGTCTAACCGCAAGCCTTTCTGCATCTGATAATGTTGCGACTTTCTCTTCGATTAGGTCTTTGAGTTTTCCTGCTTGTTGTGATTTTTTTTCAAGTTCCTCTTTCTCTTCCTTTAAATCTATTGTTTCTCTTTCTACAGTCTTCATCGCTTTTCTTGAAGCATCTAATTTGTTCTCTATACTGTCTATGTGTTTTTGAACTTCTTCAACAGTTAATGGTTTTCCACATGCATAGCATACATTACCATTTTCTTTTGCAAATTTTGTTCTTGATGTTTTGTTCTCTTGTGCAAGCCTTAGTTTTTCTTCAAGTTGCTCTACTTCTCTTGATTGTTTGTCAATTATGTCTTCTTTATCAGGTATTTCTGTTGCAAGTTGCGTTAGACGTTTTTCAAGTTGAGGGTTTTTTTTCTCAATTGATTGTAGTTCTGTTTTTGAGTATTCTATCTCTTGGTTTAAATCCTCTATATTGTTATTTGTTGAGTTGATTGATGCCTTTGACTCGCTGAGTTTGTTTCTTATTATGCTTTTTTCCTCTTGTGCTTTTTGGAATGCTTTTTCGTCTTTCATTGCTTTTTGTTTATCTACTTTAGGCATCTTATTTAGTTTATCTTCCATGTCTAGTTTGTCTTTGTTTAGAAGCTCTATGTTTTTAGCGGTCTCTTCTATTTTTGCAATTGTTTCTTGATATGATGATAGTTTCATTGCAAGTGTCTGTGAGATTTCTTTTAGTGTATCTATTGCTAAGTCATAGTGTTCTGAGTCTGAAAAACGTTCAACGAAAGACTTGATGGAATGGCCTTCTAACATCTTGTTTATGAGCGGGTTTTCAGGTGTTGCAAAACAGATGCCAGATACATATCCTTTACCTGTTTGTATTATTGGCTCTCCACCTGCTTCCAACAGGTCGTCTCCATTAACTCTGAATTTTCTCCCGCATTGTACATCTCCAGTTGCCTTAATCTGTGCTACTCCATCCCCAAAAAGATTTGCATAATGCTTTGAACCTTTTAGGTCATGGTTTTTTGCTGAAAGAAGCTCTATTGACTTCTGGAAACTTGTTTTTCCAACAGCATTTCCTGCTCGTATGGTGTTGAGTCCTTGCTTTAATGTAAATTTGTGTGTTCCTGCAAGTCCACCAATGTTTGATATTTCTATTGTTGTCTGTTTCATTTTTTTCATCCTTCCATATATTTATCTATAGTTCTATTTATTTCATTCATGGTCTTTGAGCCTACAGCACCATGGCTTTTTCTTATTAAGCCAATTATTTCCCTCTCAAACGTGTTGAGTAGTTGGGCTGTATCTCGCTTAGTTTCTCCAGCGTCTCCTTTGATAGAAAGGTTTGGTTGTTCTGACATTTTTTTACCTCTTTTTTTACCTCTTCAGGTATATTTGGTTCATATATTAATTCTACAATGGATAGTTGAACGTCTCCATTGTATTTTGCTTTTAGTTCCCATAATAGTGCAAGTGTTGCACCGTTAAGTTCAAACATATATGTTCTTGGTCCAAGTTTTCGCATCATCCATTCTTTGACATATGGTCTTTTTGTTTCGTTCCACCAAGTGCGTAACGCTTTGTGTATATTCTCATTTGTTGTTGTTATCATTAAATACATATTTGTTCTCCATACGCTCCAATTATTGGAGCCTATCTTATGTTCTCCTTAGAATTTCTTCTATGTATATCTCAGTTAGATGTTTCTCAAGTTCTCTAACTGATTTTATACCATCATTCTCTATTCTTTCATTTATTGTATCGGTGTTCATTTGTAGTTGGTCACATTTGTATTTCGCTATTTCCCTTAATGTATCTTTCTCAGGCAATGGGAATTCAATGTTATATAATCGGTCTTTAACTGCTTTATCAATTAAATCAAACCTGTTTGTTGTAAGTATAACTATTGTTTTGCTTGTATCTACATTATCAAGTTGATGCAGAAATACATTGTTTTGTGCAAAATGCCATGATTCCCCTTTTTGCCAGTCTCTAGTAGGAAAAACAGACTCCGCATCGTCAATAAGAACAACTGAATATGAATGATTAGTAGTATAACTAAAAATTTTAGATATTTGTGATTCAGATTCACCATAAAATTTTCTAGCTACATCTGCTCCATCAATAAATAGTAAAGGACATGCAATTTCCTTTGCAACAGTTTTTGCACATACTGTTTTACCAATACCCACATCCCCATGAAAAATAAAGCCTTTTATCCCTTTCTCTATAGCATTCTGTTTTTGATATAGTATTATTCTTCTCACTTTGTCAAATATTTTAAGATATGGTTCACCTTTTATTTGACGTGATGAATTTGGATTGTCGGGTGGTTTTATTATTCTAATTTCTTCTTTTTCTTTCATCTCATCATCATCTCATCTTATGCATATCATGTTTTTATGTTCTATGCCTTTCGATTGCTCTACTATTGGCAAGTTTTCTCCAGTTTTTAATAGCTCTAATTCCATTTTCATTCATAATCAACTTTCCATCTTCGTAGTCTGTAATAGCCCTAATGTTCTTACTTTTTGCTTTGTCTCGTTCCAACATATTGTAAAAAAATCGTTGAGGTCTACTTACTCTGGAACAACATCTAGTCAAAAAGTATTCTTTTGTAATCATGCCATTGCTATCAACATTTGAAAAACAGTTTATTAATGGTATCAATGAAGTAAATCCTCTTTTTTTAGATGCCATAGCGATTACTTTTCCTATTGCTTGTCCATATATCTCTGTCTCTTTCCCCGAGTTACGTTTTATTTTTTGCAGGATACCATCCCAGAGATTTGGGCTTAATCTAAAGTATTTTGGTTTTTCATTTTCATCTGCAAATACTTCTATTATCTCATTATCTACTAGAATCCTAATATCTTCAAAATAATGCCTTAATCCATTTAACGCATTTTTAACTTCAATAACAGGAATATATCCTTTCTCTAATCTATCAGCAAGTTCTCTTTTTCTATCATATAGACTTATACTGTTTAGCCTTGTATCTTTCTTCAATTCTTCCTTCATCTTTTTTGCTCTTTCAGGTGCATCCAGTGTTTTTACAAAAAGTGCATTTATGAAAGATTGCATACCTTGATAACCAGTATACTCCGTTGCAGAGTCTAGACATTGAAGGCCAATTAAGTCTTCTGTTTTTTTGTTTTCAAGTGATTGTATAATATATTCCATCATTGTATTGAAATAATCATCAAACAAATCCTTTGCCATTACTTTTCACGCTCCCCAAAGAATAACAAAGTTGCATCATGTACATCTCTTGCAGTTATTCTCTTTGAACCTTTTTCTAATGCTAATCTTTCAGATTCTATTGCAACCATCTTAGTCATTTCGATTAGAGTATCTCTCCAATTTTTAATTCCTTCTGGCTCTATTTGAGTAACAATATTGCCACCATTATCTTTTTCTAAACTCTGTTTAAAAACATTATTTACAGATGATACGCTTAATGGTTTGCGTATTTCTTTCTTTTCTTTTCTTTTTGCCATTAACAAATCCTCCTATTCATCGCAATTGAGCCCGATACTTATAATTATGAACATACGAATAAAAAGACAAATGTAGCACGTACTATTTAAAGATTTCCTAAAAAAAGACATTAACCAATTGGTTCATCTTCAAGCCCTAAAACCTTTTTACAACTCTCTTTCCATTTTATATGACTCTGTGCTTCCTTCGAAACACCTTTTTCACCGAAGAACTCATCATACAAATCTTTAATGAATTCATCAGTCTGACTGGTTTTCACCCTTTCAAGATATTCTAAATCAGATTTAGACCAAGTGTCTGTTTTAACACGTTGCTCAATGAAATTCATTTTACCAATCCACATGGTATCCCGAATATAAGGTAGCAAATCATACACAAGATACCTAATAGACTCATCAAGATATGGTTCAGAAGATACAGATGTATTCCATCCCATATGATAAGCAAATGTAAGTGATTTAACTCGTTCACTATAGTCCGGTGCATTTGGCTCCCAGAACCTTAGTACATCATCGTTTTTGCTACCGATAGTAAAACGGAAAACAATCTGTTCTTTAAAATCATTTAAATCTTTACAGATGCGTTTGATACATTCAAAACGTGGTTTAGATACTATAAGAATATCATTTCCCACTTCAAGCCATTTCCGTAGATAATCAATTGTCTCACCCATAAACTCAGGGAACAAATCATGTTGAGTCGGAAACATTATCCTTCCATCAACCTTTTTAGGTTTTTTATTCAAGTTGTTCTTATTTAAAGTAGGATGTGGCCAGTTCTCTGGTTTAATACGTTTCCATCTGTAACATGCATTATGTTTGCTGTAACAGTATTTACAATCATTTTTGCAACCATTTAAAATATTCAGATTAACAGTTGCCCATTCTCTTGTTCCAAACTTATATTTATTCATACACATCCTCTCATTTTAAGATATTCATATGGCCGACCTATAAAGAATTTTTTCTCACTCTTTATCATACTCTGCGGACAGACACTTTTAATATCCATATCATTTGTTATAATCCCATCGATATTCGGTTGATTAATAGCACATTGGATAAGTGATTTATCAGCATCAGATAACTCTTTAGTGCCATTATATTTCAACTCATCTACCTCTGGGCTTATTTCTTTTACATTGAAAACACGGATTTTATAATCGTGTTTATTTTTAACTTCATTAAGAACCCTTTTGGTTGTTGCTACAGGATGAGAGCCTTCCAGTATTTTTTTACAATGAGCCCCTCTATATGGGTTGTTTCTGATAGCATAGATAAATATATTTGCATCAACCAAATAGTATCTAGCATCATACTCAAATACCTTAGAGCTATTGAAGACATAACCACACTTGCATGTGTTATGCCTCACATTTTTTCGTATTCGAATTCTTCTTTTGCAAATTGGACATGTTGTCTTCACCCATCACACCTCTAGTTCCTTTCATCATCCATTCAGTGGTTCTAGGAAAATCCTCGGGTTTTTCACCAGAATAAATCCAATCACTGAGTTCTTTGTAATAAACACCAAGTATCTTAAAGTTCAATGGTGACATTACAGGGTCACAGACTTGCCAAAGTCTTTTATCATCAAAAGAGGTATATCCTACCACTTCAACATCCTTTGGTTTAACTGCTACATTTCCCATATATCGTAAACTCTTAAAAGCATATTGTTTGAAATCTTCTAGATTTATTTCATCTAGTTCTTCTTGAGTATATTTCCCTTTTCCAAGTGCATACATAATGAAATCGTCTTCCGGGTATGCATCCTCTAAATTTATCTTAACTTTAACAAGTGCTTTTCTACCCTTCCCAGAGTTCATAGCATAAAAAGGTGCATAAGACACAGATAGATATACAAATCCTTTTTTGGATTTCACATTCCAGTTGTATTTAGTATCTGGTTTAAAACCATGTTCCATGATTGTCTTAGCTGATTTTTCTGTTGTCCCATGATACAAATATATCTCATTGTTTTTTGTTTTCTTTGACATCTTTATCCTCTTTATAGTCTCTAGAATGAGTGATATTAAGATAATGTCTTTTATGACCACACTCAAGATAAAAAGTCATAATGTCCTTCTCATCAATAATTGTATTAATAACAGATTGTAATGCTTTACATTTCTTACAGTAACAAACAGGTTTCCCAGCGTTAAGTCCATGTTTTTTACCATCCTGCCAGATTTCCTGCACCAACATGATAAGGTTTTCCCCATCATCTGCATCACAATACTTTTTTGCTCTTTTCATCCAATCAACAGTCTCAGGGACACCCATGCCTAATCCATCATCTGCTTGAAGTTCAGCTTCAATACCCAATATAACAACCTCCTTTTAATCAATAGAAAACGGTTCTTCTGCTAATTCTTTCATAGGGTCTTCACCAACGAATTCCCTTTTAGTCATTTCATATTCGATTTCACATATCTCTGCGACAACAGCTGTATCTCCATCGAATTTATCTTTAATAATATCCCAAAGCTCTGTTTTCCTGTTTTCTAACTCTTGGATTGATTTATCTTCAAGTTCATCCAGCTCCATTTTTATCACCTTTTACGACTTTTTTATAGCAGTTGTAACAATAGTGTTTTTCATCATCATATTGTCCATATATATGACATTTCACATTTTCTTTAGTTCCACATCTACTGCAAACAAGTTCAGACAAATTAATACATCCTACTGCCTTTTGCTTCTGTTTTAGGTTTTGTAACATCTTTGTATTTTGAGGCGAGGCAGTATTCCATCTCACCGTCTCGGTTCTTACCTACAAGTTTGATTTCATCTTTCCTCTGCCCATACATGATTTGTGCTTTTATGCTATTTTTAGTATAATTCAATGAGTTGTTAATTGCATCAATTGAACCCTTGCCAGACCATATATTATTGAGGACATTTTTGGTTTTTTTGTATCTTTCCTCAATTACTGGCGTTCCATATTTCGCATGAACATCTATCCCATCCTTATCCAAGACATATGTTCCTTCGCTTGTTTTCCATTCTTCTTTGATTTTTGTATCCTCGGGAAATTTTTGTACCAACTTTTCCATACGTTTTATTCCCCTATTTGTCAACGAGTAAATGCTTTTTCCTTTGTATTTTTTGATACATTTTTCTTCCTCACCAAAACGAATAAGTGCTTTTGTATTGTTTTTAGAGTTCTGTAGTTTTTTAGAAATATCCTTTAACTTTGACCGTGGTGATACAGCTAAAAACCTTAGAAGTTCAGCGTATCTTTTCATTTCAATCCTTGTATGATATTTCTCTTCAATTGCTCTCATTTTTTTATTAGGCACGTCTGATACAATGGTCTCCTTTGTCAATGGTGCCAATAAATAAACAATATCATCATTGCCATATATGACAAGCACCGATTTTCGGTCTGGTTCAGGTTTCTGACTAATAGTCAATCTGTATACTTTTCCTCGTTTAGAATCCAATATTTCTTTCCTGTTTTTTATAAGAAACTTTGTATTATATATCTCTTCAAGTATCTCATAAATCCTAACACTGTCAAAAGGAATGCCATTAATGTCTATCTTTGGTGATGTAATAGGCGATGTTATCAAAATCCGTTCTTCTCTTTTATCTGTTGCTTCAAGATACTTAGAATGAATTGATGCGTTTTTATGATTAAGTATATCTTCTTCGGTACCTTTTATTGTAGCTCTATGTTTATCGATTAATACAGTATCATCTTTAACCCATGTCTTCACAGATGTTGCTTTTTGTTTCTGTTCCGGTTTAGAAATAATACCTTCATCGGTAGATAAGGGTTTTTTAGTATAAAATGATTTTATAAATTTCATGTATGCTAGATAATAAGAATTGATAGATGATGCTTTGATTTTAGGGTAATATAATCTTAAAATCTTTTCGACATGACTCCTTCCTAGTTTCATTCGTTCAGATACATGTTTTAGAACATTTTTCTTGATGCCTACGCCACTAATAAACATGATGTTCTTTCCACGAATTCTGTTCATATGTCTAACAGGTATTCCACCAAGGTCTGCTTTTTCTAGTTCATCCCATTGTTCTTTCTCTATAATCAGCTCTACTTCGTTTATATTAGGCGTATGGCTGATTACTTTTATTTTTTTGTATTTTCCTTCTCTCTGTTGTTTTCTAGTGCATTCAATACACTGCCATGCGTGACCATCTGGTGAATTCCTATGTTTCCCAAACTCTGACAAAGGCTTGACTTCGCCACATTTCGTGCATCTTTTTTCAGACATAGTTTCTTTTGGTTCTTTTGTAATTCTTTGTATCTCCATTTGTTCCATTGCATCACGTAGGTTTTTGTTTACCTGTATAAGCTCTTCTATCTTGTTCTCATAGTATAATGCATTTTTATCACGGAATTTTTTGTATCTATATGTTGTTTTTTCCAAGTTAAACTGAAGTATGTCGTCATATAATCTTTTCAATTTACCTATTGATTTACTAATATGAAGGTTTTCAAAATCTTTTATAACAAAATGCAATAATGCCCCTTCAGTATTGTCTTTGTCAATGTTTGCATGTTTTAATATATCAAAAATCTCTCTAATTTTCTCTTGTGTGTTTACAGCATCAATTAAGTGGTCAGTTGGCGTCTTGTACTCTTCAGGATATTCTAAGCGTGTATTTCTTTTACCCTCATCATTTTTATCCATCTTCATCACATCAAAAAAATATTTTATTTTTTATCTTTATTCTCCAAAAGTTCTATTTTGTCTTTACCCCATCGAATTGCGTCAGAGTGCGATGGTTTTTCAAATCCATTGTTTATCGCATCTTTTTTCCAGTCTAATAAAATCTTATGTGCGTTTTCGTCTATTGAAATTGTTTTCATTACGTCACCAACTTACGATATATATCACTTGCTTATAAAGTTTGTGTAGAAAATAAGCCATAATACAAGTATTGCTGTTTTTCCCTCCTATAGAATGGCTTAAAAGGGTATTTTTCAACCAAAACCCCCTACTTTATAGACAAAAAACAGGTATTTACCGCATTTTAGAAAAAAGACCCTTCTAGAAAAACAGATTTTGTTAAGTTCAACTTAACTATTTTTCCCAAATTCCCATGAAACCCAAAAAAAGTCTTAATAATATGAGTTTGTTTTTAATATTGGTTGGTAAAAGACTAAATTTAAAATCCCATCCTTTCGCTTCGTCCTCCTCTCCTCAGACCATGAAGCCTCCCCCATCAATCTTTTACCCAACCGTCTTTTTTTCCCACGCATCCCCAATTACCCAAACAAAATGTTTATAGTATAAAAATAATGCTGTATTAATGCAGTTTGATTTATCAAAAATAGAGAAAGACGTAGAAAGCGATGTTTATGATAAATTAATGCATATCATGTTAACCAGTAAAAATTACGAAGACTTCAAAAAGAAGGCAACCAAGCACCTGCGAGGGATGAAACATCAGACAGTCAACATTGAACATATCTCATCAGATGATGAATTCAGATGTAAAACAAAAGATGGAAGTATCACATGTAAAAGAAAAGACTCTGAAGGAAGTTGGCATAAAGTCAACAAAACTAAGTTAGACATCGTAGAATTCATGCAATACATCAGTCGGCCACCTGAAAAACATCAGTATGGACTACACTGCGAATACTTAGAAAAAGACAAAGCCATTGATTGTGACTATATAAGAAAAGACAGATTAAAACCCCCTAAAGGCTCATCGGATAAATACGAATGGTCCGGGCCACCAGGATTCAAGTCTATAGAATGCAAACCTTTTGAGAACGCAGACTTTATGGTATGTACAGGTTCTAGTGAATTGGAGTATGGCACTGAAAAGAAAAAAGAGAAGAAATATGAATTCGATGAAACAAAGAGTAGTTGGATACCAAAGTCAGCCATTGTGGAAGAAGATGTAATCAGTGGATTAAAAAGGTTTAACGAAATCAACCTATCAAAGAAAAAGATTGAAGGAAACTCCGAAAAGGAAGACGCTTTCTGTAAGATGATTTCTTTAGCAACTCAGAATGAACCTGACATTGATGGTATTACAACTATTGAATATACAGAGCGAGAGCATCGTGGAACAGATAAGAACCCTAGTAGAATGGTCGTTGTTTCTTCTAACATGTATGGCAAGCCCTTTGATGATACTGAGCCAGAGAGTAAAAGATGGGTAGACCAGCAGGACGCTGGTAAGATAGGGCAAGGAACTGGAAAAGGAAGACATAAATCACAGTTTCCAGAGGATATGTTTTTATAGACCTGTAGCATTACTATTAGTAATTGATTGATAGGTTCTAACTGATTGTTTTAATCGGTTTTTACACATGTCGGTTTTATTATATGTTTTCCGACATAACGTTATGTTTTTAGCGTAATCCCTCTCAATCCAATTGGTTTACCTGTTAAAAGCAGGAGATGTGTCGAGATGATAGGTTTATCAACTAAGGCTAAAAAACGGTTTCCAAATGTCGAGCTATGTACATATTTATCGACATATATTTCTAATTTAATTGTTTATTTTGACACTATCGTTTGCTATTCCTCTGTAAACCGTCTATATGTCGGTTATAACCTAAAAACCTGTTGAATACGAGCATTCATTAGGTCGTCTGAAAGGGACATTTCGGATTTTTCTGCATGTATCAATAAAAAAAATCAAAATTTTCTAGTATAGGCAAAAAGCACACTTACGCTATATAAGTATCGTAAGTATATGTGTTAGTGTATACACTAAAATCTATTGAAGGTAGAAAATCCTAGAAAAAATTCGCTTGAAAATCTGGGAAAAAATTGGAAAAATCCGCATGTATCCCCCTAGAACCAAAAATTTATAAAGAAATACCTTATTTCAGTATTGCATTTTATAGGGTAAAATGTAAGGTAAAGCATAGGTAAAGCATATTTCGTTTTATCTGTTGAATGAATGAATTAAAAAAACTCAAAAAATCTTATGTGATTGAGAACCTAAAAATTGGTTGAATAAATGAAGGAAAAATCTGAAAATCTGTTGCATTGGATTTTTTTACGTTTGATTGCCATGTGTAGACCGGTAGAAAAGTCTCAAAACCCACGTATTCTATTTCGTGAGACTTTGAGACTTTCTTCTGTTGGAAAAGTCTCATTTGGGCAAAAAAGTCTCATTTTGAGACTGCTTTGAGACTAGGTAAAAGTTAAGCCGAACTTAACACCAAAAACTATATAAACTACCTTACGTATTACCTTATGGAATTAAAGGCGAATGACAAGCCATAAAAACTTGTCTTCTCCGACTGAATGAATGAATGAAAAGGAAGTGAAAATCCTATGAAAAAAGATGATGTAATTTCTTACCTATGGAACATAGGCGATAGAAAAGAGATTGACACCATGTGGAATATCCTGAAAAGACGTGCTAAACAATTGGATGAACAGATAGCAAATAGTTTTAGCATAGGGGATAAAGTCAGTTTCAAAGGCAGATATAACAGAGTTGAAACAGGAGTAGTAACTAAAGTAAATACTAAAACAATAAATGTAAGAACTGAAAGCAACATGTGGCGAGTAGCCCCGAGCATATTAAATAAGGTTACATTCTAGGGGGAAAGACACTATGGAAAATCGATTAATAAATTTAATAAGAGACGACTTGATAGTATCAGTCTCTTTGCAGTATTATAACGACCAAAAACTCATGTCGTTATATCTATAAAATAAGAAAAAAAATGAATGAAAGAAAGGAGTATGGAAAACATGCAAAAAATAGTTGAAATAGATGCGAAAGAAATAAAGATTAGCCCTTACAACATAAGGGTTGAGAAAACATTGTTAGGCGAGTTAAAAAACAACATAAAACAACAGGGTTTAGATAATCCTCTGTTAGTGCGACCACTGAAAGCGAAAGGTAAAGAGAAGTATGAGATTATACAGGGTAGCCGAAGGTTTCAAGCTATGAAATCTTTGAACATGAAAAAGATACCTTGTATTATAAAGGATATGGATAATGCAACAGCAGTAATGAAGTCTTTTAGTGAAAACATTATCCGTAAAGATACTTCAACAGATGAAAAAGCTAGGGCTATTGCTATTCTTACAGGGCAAATGTCTCTTTTGAATGCTAGTGATAAGAAACTAGCAGAGACTTTAGGTAAGCCCATGACACTTGATGCTTTAGCTAAACAGCTAGGAGTTTCGAAATCGGCTTTAAGTCAGCAGTTAGAACCACTTCGACAGCAAAAGCAGACTAGAGAGTTTGTAAGAGAAGGGGCTATCAGTGAGACAACCGCTAGAGAGATTAGAAGGATAGCAGATGATAAGAAGAAAGAAGTCGAACTAGCGAAGGAAGTCGTTAATCAAGGATTGACACAGGATGAAACAATTGATAAGATACAGAAAGCAAGGAAAGGGAAGAAATCTGTTGATGATTTAATTAAAACTATCAAGGGCGAAGATGAACTGACAGAGAAAGACATGAAGAAAGTTGATGAAGTTACTACCGGTAAAGATGCAAAGAAATCTAGTAAGAAAGAAGACGAAGGCGAAGGCGAAGTTGATAGTGCAGATATTGACAATTTAGACCTAGACATAGGGGATAACGACAAAGACGAAGACGAGAATAAATTGAATGTCGTCTTATCTGAAAAAACCTATAAAGCTTTGAAACGTTATTGCGAAGACAAAAAAACAAAAGAAGATAACGCAGTTATACTATTCGTTGAAGACAGATTGAAAACAGAGGAGTATCTCAAATAATACTCCCTCTGTTAAGTTGAACTTAACACTATATTTGGAGTTGATTAAATGCAAACTATGGGAAATATGATACGTGTTAAACACGAAGAATTGAAAGATTTAGTTAAGAAGTATTACAGGACAGCGAAGAAACGAAGTGTATGGATTTGGGGAACTATCGGTATCGGTAAAAGTGATATGGTAGAAGATACCGCTAGGGAACTTGCTAAAGAGGAAAAACTAGAGTTTATCAAAGATGTCATGGATGAAGATAAATTCGTTCTTATGGATGTGAGACTTTCACAGATAGACGGAACGGATTTAAAGGGTATTCCTTTTAAATCTAAAGACGGAAATGCTACAAAATGGTTACTCCCCGATTGGTTACCACGTAACCCAAAGAGTAAAGGCATTCTTTTCTTTGATGAAATGAACCTAGCAACAGATGATGTGCAGAGCAGTGCCTATTCACTCATGTATGACCATAAGATAGGCAGTTATAGGTTGCCGAAAGGGTGGCTATGTGTTAGTGCCGGTAATCGTATCGTTGATGTGCAGAATGTCTTTGAGACTTCTAAAGCTTTAGAAAACAGATTTGGACATTGCGAGTTAGAAGTGCCTAGTAACGAAGAATGGAAGGATTGGGCTTTAGACCATGACGTTGATAAAAGGGTTATTGCATATGTGATGTGGCAAGGCGAGAGACTTATGACCTATCGACCTGAAATGGAAGATAGAAACGACCTTAACGAGAAAGCATTTGCGACACCTAGAACATGGGAATTTACAAGCGATTTAATCAAAGACGAGACCGACTTTGACAGGATAGAGAGACTTACTTCTACGTGTGTAGGACAGGGTAACGCAGTTGAGTTTGTAGCATTCTTAAAGTTAAGAGTAAATGTTGATTTTAAGAAATACATTAGAAATCCGGAGTTAGTCAGTGAGTTATCCGACAGGGAAGACCTTCTTTATACTTTTACACTTGTTTTAAGTGATTGGTATAGAAGTAATTATCAGCAGAAACACCTTAAAAGGATTTTAGAGATATGCGAACATTTGCAACCGGAGTTTTCTATACTTACTTTGAGAATGTGCAAAAGACACCATGAGAAGAAATTCAAAGACACCTTGAAGGCATTACCGCAATGGAAGAATAACCTATCTAAAAAATACTCTATGGTGGTTTAATTGTATCAACCGGAAAGGACTATCGAAGAACAAGCATATATCAAAATGAAAAGGGCGAAGATACAATTACAAAAATCTAATCCTTTCTTTGCCCATATCACTCTTTCTATTAGAGAGAAACCTAACCCCGAAGTGCCTACCGCTAGGATTGATATAAGGGGCAACATGGAATATAACCCCGAGTGGATAGCAGACATGCCGGATGATGAAGTTGAAGGCGTTTTAGAACATGAAGGGTTGCATCTTACACTTGAACATCTAGCTAGAAGGATTGATTACCATAGGAAATACAAGGATTTAGAAGTGGAAATATGGGCTATGGCAGAGGACATGATTGTAAATGACATTATTACAAGCAGTAAGAAACCTAAACCTTTGCCACAGGGTATTGTGCCAGTTAATCATAGTTTTTCTTTCCTAGTAAATGGCGAAGAAATAAAGATAGAAGATATAAATAAAAAATCTGTTGAAATGATATTTAAAGAAATAATGGATAAAATCCCGAAAACCGGTGGTGGCGGTAATCAGCAACAGCAACAGCAATCACAACCACAGCAACAAGGCAGTAACTCTGGCGGTGGCGGTAATCAGCAACAGCAACAGCAACAACCACAGCAAGACCAAAAACAAGACGGAAACGGCTCTAAAACGGACACAGAAAGCGAAAAGGACAAAAAGGAAGGCAGTGGCTCTGGCAGTAGTCAAAATCCTTTACAGAGCGTTATAGACCAATTACCAAAGGGCTTTGATGAACATGAACGAACAGACATAGGCGACAAAGAAGTTGAAAAAGAAATCAAAAGGTGGCGAAGAAAACTTGTCGAGGCAATCGAGAGAACCAAAAAAGCAAGGGGCGATATACCATTAGGTATTGAACGAAGATGCAATGAGTTATTCAAGGAACGTCTTAACTGGCAACATATATTAAGGCGTTATATTCAGAAAGGGATTAAAAATCAAATGGCGTGGAATAAAAAAAGCAGAAAGACCTATACCATTAGCAGTATCATGGGCGTTGAGACACATATTCCTAGCCGAAGATATGATACATTAAACATAGTGGTAAGCGTTGATACAAGCGGAAGTATCTATGATAAATTGTTAGACCGCTTTGTAAGTGAGATAGTAGGTATTTCCCGAAGTCATAAAGCAGTAAACATGTGTGTTATTGTAAGTGATAAAAAAGTGCAGAATGTAGTTGATATTAAACACGCTAATAAAGAAAGGATAATCAGAGATTTAAAACTAAAAGGCGGTGGCGGAACTTCTCATGTGCCGGTCTTCAAATGGATTGAGGAAAACAAGAAAAACACTAGGTTAGTAGTTTGCCTTACAGACGGACATACGAAATTCCCACAGAGAACACCTAAAGTCAAAACGATATGGGTATTAGGTGGAACTCATAAGACCAGTAAAGACCATATCCCCTTTGGAAAAGTTATTGAAATACCTAAAGAATATGGAGTTGATGAATGAATGAAAGATAAGATTGACAGACAGCAGTTTTCAGATGAAATACAGAAACTGCGAAACAAAGCAGATGATTATAAAAAACAAATGGATGATTATAACGAAAAGATACGAGAGTTTCAACAGAGAAAACGAGACCTTATGTCTAAACAACATGAAGACATAGAAGGCAATCTTAAATCACTGACAGAGAATTATTCATTTACTAAAAACATTAAAGAGAAACTTGATAGTTACAGAGCATCTTATATGAATGCTAAAAACATGGATAAAAAACTAAAGGATTTTATCTATAAAGCATTCAATAATCTTACTTCAAAGACAATAGAGACAAGCGTTACACTTCCGCCTAGTGTGTTAGATGCATATTCCTATGGTGGCAATGACGAATGCGTTATAACTCTTTATAAACGTGGCTTTGGTTTTAAACAACATGATAATAGCCCTTCGAAACTTGTATCTAAACTTGATGCGTATCGCATGATATTTGACAATCTGGAAATAGCAGATTTTATAACTAAAAAAGCAAAGAGAGAAATCTTCTTTGCAATGTCAGAGATACTCCCCGAGTGGATGCAGTTAGAAGAAATGAAAGCAATAAATGTTACAAATGAGACACCTGCCCCACGTGTTAAAGTTGATAGTTATGCATATGATGAACACATTAGAATACAGGAAGAAAGAGTATCTAATATTATGATTAATGTTCCTAATAACACATGGCAACATTTTAAAATCGTATTCGACCATAGAGACAGCGTAAGTATTGGCGACCTATCGTTTGGGGATTTTTATTGCCTTACATCTTTCTGGAATGAAATAGAAGAAACGATAGAGCAGAAAATAGATGAATACAACCTAGTTGCAGATAACAATCAATTGATTTTACAGGAACTTAAAAGAAAACTATCACACCACATAGTGATAGAGGAATTATAAGAATAGGAGTTGAGATAAATGAAAGAACCTAAAAAAATAGAACTAACAAAAAAAGAATTTGATTTAAGAGGTATGAATGAACAAAAAATAGACAAAGTATTTAGAGAAATACATTATTGCCCTATTTGTAATAAAAAATCAGTAGAATACACAATAGCAAAATATAGCAATGGGGATGAAACATTTCTCGATATTGAAAAATCTGTATGGCATTATGTTGATGATGATAGCAAATTTGAAGTAGTTTTTATTTGCAGTGATGACGGAACATATTTGCATGATGACGAACTAATCTTTTTTGATTTAAAAGACTTTGGAGTAAAAATAAAAGAAACAATTTTTAAAGATTTGTTTGATGAATATGAAAAAAAGTTTGGTTGGCAAAGGAAACCTTACTTCTGTTCCAACGAATGTTGTAAAAAATATATGTTAAGCAAAATATTAAAGAAATAAAAATTTGATGATGTTGATGAAGATGAATGATGAAGATGAAATAAGCAGATGTGAAAAATGCAATAAATACTACAAAGATGATGAACTGAAATTTGTAGAAGGACAAGGAGTTATTTGTAGTAATTGCAGTATGCACCTTCCTTCCGAGCAGGATGATTAAAAGGTTAAGTTGAACTTAACAAAGGAAGTGTTATGAATGAATGAAAAAGACCGAATTGCGAAGGCAGAAAAATACATAGATGAACGAACAGAGAACCTATTAGATGATGTTAAAAAAGGTGGGTTTCCGGAGTATGAAGTGAAACTCATTAAATCATGGATAGGCGACCTTCAATATATCAGAGAAATGATTTTAGATATAAATGATGTAAATAAGGAGTAGATGAAGATGAAAATATCTAAAACAAAGATTAAAAGAGCTATTGAGCTTTGTGATATGAACATTAAAAAAATAGAGAAATTCAATGAGCATGTAGGGACTATGTTCGAAGTATCGCCCTTTGGCTATTTAGTAGCAAAAAAGACACTTATGAACCTTCTAAATGAGAAAGATGTGATTATACCAAAGATAGAGTTTGTATCAAATGTCAGATTTTTTGCTTATGATTGGGTAGATGAAGATGATACAATCACGTGTGATGAATGCGGTATTGAGATACCGAGAGAAGACAGCATAGAGACAAGCGAAGGTAAGACCTTGTGTTCTGGATGCGACAGCAAACGATTAGAAAAAGAAAATAGTGTATATGTGGATTGATGAAGATGAAAGAAGATATTGATACTACATGGGTTAAATCCTTGACCTATTATGAAAAAGAGTTTGGTAAGCTTAAACTCAAAGGATATTCAGATGTTGATGCTAACAGATT
>Ga0180430_10002151_pt1 | contig 18143 bp, 13 predicted proteins | sample SS_ome_9_FD_132999 | JGI IMG/M metagenome (GOLD analysis project Ga0180430, IMG submission 132999) | Hypersaline lake sediment archaeal communities from the Salton Sea, California, USA - SS_1_S_2 metaG | ecosystem: Environmental > Aquatic > Non-marine Saline and Alkaline > Hypersaline >... | reverse complement strand
TAGCGCGAATCCATGAGCCGCGTGGCCCATTCGAGAATGGAACCGGCGCGCTTCATCTCGGTCACCACGGGGCACATGAGGTGGGGAATGTCCTTGAAGGAGGAGAGTTCCACCATCTTGGGATCGACGAGGATCATCTTGACCTGCTCGGGATTGCGGGTGAAGAGGATCGACATGATGATCGAGTTGAGGCAGACCGATTTTCCCGATCCCGTCGAGCCGGCCACGAGGAGGTGGGGCATCTTGGCCAGGTCGTCGATGAGCGGATTGCCGGCGGCGTCCTTGCCGAGGCAGATCGGAATGGCGCTCTTCGTCTCCCGGAACTTTTTCGAACGGAAAAGCTCCTTGAGACGAACCATCTCGCGCATGGCGTTGGGCACCTCGATGCCGGCCGTCGACTTGCCCGGGATCGGCGCCACGATTCGCACCGAGGGCGCCTTGACCGCCATGGCGATGTTGTCTTCGAGCGCTCTGAGCCTCTCCACCTTGATGCCCGGCGCCAGTTCGAGCTCGAACATGGTGATCACCGGGCCGCGCTGGATCTCCACCACCTCGGCGTCGATCTTGAACGACTGAAGCGTGTTCTCGAGCAGCGTCGACGTCTTGGCGATCATCTGCTCCAGTTCGTCCTGGGGCACGATCTCCGTGTCGTCGAGCAGTGTGAGGGGCGGTTTCTTGTAACCGCGGACCTTCTTGACGGGCGGCGGCGCGTAGGTCACCGGTGCGCCGCCGACCACATCGGCCGCAGCGGGGACGGCGTTCTGCTTGGGATCGCCGACGATCGGCGTCTCGCCGTTTTTGGCGTCTGCGCCGATGCCGGCGGCGGCGGGCCCGTGCTGGCCGGCCTCGTCGTCTCTTTCGTCGGCCGGAATCGCCTCCGATCGTTTCTGCTTGGCCTCTTCCTTTTTCATCAGCTCGGCGAGGGCTTTCTCCTTCTTGCGGCCGCCCACGGTGGCGGCGGCGACGGCGGCTTTTTCACCGACCTCCTTGGCGCGCGCCGCCTTTGTCGATTTCTCGGCCGCCTTCTTGGCTGTTTTCGCAGCTTCGGCCCTCGCCGCTGCAGCCCGCTCTCGCCAGGCGTCAACGCGCTCGCGCACCCACCGTCCGAATGCCAGAACGGAGGTGAAAAAGATCCAGTCGGTGGCCAGGATCAAAGTGATGAGAAAGAGAACGATGAGAATGATCCGTGCGCCCACCACTCCAAGGGCGAGGGTCTCCGTGAGAAAGCGGTCGATGAACATTCCCGTGAGGCCGCCGTATCCGGGAATGTAATCAGGCGAACCCTTGAGCAGGTGGCAGAGAAAGGCGGAAAGAAAAATGGTGAAGAAAACAAGCCCCACTGTCTTGGACACAAAATTCGGCAGCTCTTTGCGCGTCAGCAGCACAAGGCCCCATATGCCGAGACAGACATAAAAGGCATAGCTCGCGAATCCGAAACCATAGAGCATGAAACGCGCAAAGGTTTGCCCAGTGGAGCCGCAGAGATTACCCGATCCCTCCGAGGCCGAAAGGGCGGTCGTATCCACGTAACTCGCCGTCGAACAGATGGCGAAGAGGCAGACGCCGACGAGGAGGATGGCAATGATCTCCCTGGTCTTATTGGAGACCATGCTCTCCGGGGCATGCTCCCTGGATGCCGACATCGGATCGTCCTCGCCACGATGGGTGTTTCAGCACATCGTTTTGCTGATAAGTGAATTCAACCGCCAGCCGGTTATTATATAACCGGCCCGCGGCGAGGATCAAAACAAAAAGCTCTTTTGAACGGGACAGCCCGACGTGTCAGGCCCTTTAACGCCGGCCTTTGCGCTTCTTGAGCCATCCCCCGTGGAAGAGCTTGTCGTTGGCGATCTCTTTCTTATCGGCCATCGTCGAAGGCGCGACGAACTGAGGAGGTTGATCGGTGCCGACGGGATCGCGCGAGACGCGCTCGGCGACCGCAGTCGGGCCGTCCGATTCGACGGGTTCGTCGAAGTCGGTCGTGATCGGCGTCTCTTCAGAGGGCGGGAGTTCCTCACGCGGCGGCCTGGACGGACGGGCGGGAGCCATTTCATCAAATTCGAGATCGAGGGCATCGGCGATCCGATCGATCGCGTCCCCCTCATCGCGGTCGACGAGAGTGATCGCCCTGGCTTCGCTGGTCAAAGGCACAACCTGGCCGAGGCGAAAGGCATAGTCTTCGGGAGTCTCGGGAGGTTCGAGGTTGACCACGAGAGAGATGTCCGGGCAACCGAGCGCGCTCACGGCCATGTCGGTCATGGCCAGGATGTGGTATTCGCCGTCGCGGAACTTGGCCGCGATCTGGCGGCGGCGGCGCTGGGGCATCCCGGCATGAAGTTCTTCCGTCTTCGCGCCCAGATCGGCGAGCCTGTCGGCCACATGGGCCGTATCGTCCTTGGAGCGGCAAAAGACGACCGCCGACTGGGGCCGTTCCCTGTTCATCAATTCGCAGAGTGTCCGCACCCGGCCCGAGCCGTCGACGTGGGCAAAGAAGTGGCCCTCCGTCGCAAGCGGGCTCTCGTCCCGATCAGGGAGGATCTCGACGGCCGAGCCCACATTGCGGCGACAGAACCGCAACGCCGGCGGTGACAGGACCCCGGCGATCTGAATCACCTGGTCGACGACGTTGATCTTGGCCACGATGTCTTCCACGTCGTTTTGCTGTTCCTGGTCGATCATGCGGTCGACCTCGAGAAGCACCACGGCGTCGAGATCGTCAAAACGTGTATGACCGCGGCGGATGTGGTCGAGAATGCGTCCCGGTGTGCCGACCACGAAGTGGGGATTCTCGGCGAGAGCGTCGGCCTGCTTGGCGATGAGCGCGCCCGCATCGAGGAGAGCCACATCGAGATCCATGTAGAAACCGAGCCGGATGATCTCATTGTTGACCTGGCTGGCCAGCATGCGCGTGGGGGCCACGAACAGAACGCGCATCCCGTCCCGGTCGCTGAGACGGTGGATGAGGGGGACGAGAAGAGCCAGGGTCCGTCCCGAATAGTCGCCCGCCGAGGCGATCAGGCTCTCTCCTTCCATGAGGGAGGGAAGGACCTTTTCCTGGAAATCGGTGAACGATCCGTATCCCGCCTCGGCCACGGCTTTCAAGAGGGGCTCGGCGAGACCGAGGTCGCCGAAAGCCGTCTCCTCCACGTCGACCGAGCGACGTCCCTTGAAAGGATTTGAACTGTCAAAAGGAGGCGGCCCTCTGCGCCTTCCGTGCCTTCCGTGCCTTTCGTGCCTTCGTCCGCCCTGTGCTCGGCCCGGCCGACGCCCACGCCCCTGCTCACGATCTTTTCTCATCGATGCTCCCCTCACTCAGAGGTGTTTCGTCGATGTCACACGGTTCCCGGTGTAATTGGCGAATCATACCATCAAGGGGCTGGAAAGATCAATTGCAGGTGAGGATACTTTGGAAGTGATCGAGCCGCGCCATGTCCGGTCGACGGTCGGGAAAAAAAGACAGGGAAGGAAGCAAATCGCTTCCTTCCCCGCGCTCGGGATTCCTCCCGCAACAAAAACACCCTTTCCGCCACCGAAGGCAGAATGCTCGATTATTTCTCGGCTCGGGCCGCAATGGCGATCAGGCTATCTGGCCCGAGAGGGAGAGAAAAATTTCCCCTTCTTCTTTCGAACAAAGAACGTGTCACGTGGAATGCAAATCTTCTTCTATAGGTGTAAGAGGAAAGGGCCGCCCAATCGCACCGACTATTCTCAATATTCTTTACCGTTTCCAAAAAAAGGAGTCCTCCTCGAGAGAGACGAGCGGCTCTTCGCGAGCCACGAGCGGCTCCCCACAAAACCAGAAATCCTTAACCTTTTTTAGATAAACGATTAACAGGAAGGCTTGGCCGGGACAGATCAAATATCCTCGGCCAGGACGTTGTCGAGCCCCCCTCTACGCAGGGTGCCGATTTTTTTGGCGAGACGCAGAATCGCGCGGTTGAATCGCATGCGGGCCGTATTCTCCGGGATGTCGAGTTTCGAGCCGATCTCGGAGAAGGAGAGATCCCCCCAGGCACGAAAAGTCAGCACCTGGCGATCTTCGTTGCTCAGCAGCTCGATACCGAGCCTGATCCACGCTTCGTTCTCGTGACGCTGGGCTTTTTGGGGAGGCGGTGTGACCCTGAGGCGCGGGAGATCGAGATTGAGGACCGTGTCGGTGGGAAGGGGCCGTTCACGCGAGATCTTTCTGCGGAGCGCGGTGATCCGGTCGTATTCGTCGCAGACCACATTCTCCACGATCCGTGTCATCAGACTGCGGAACTGGGCGCTGCTCGAAAGCTGAATGCGGGGGCCGTACTTCATGAACTGGATGATGGCGTCCTGAACGATGTCGCTCGACTCTGTCTTCTTGCGCAGCTTCGAACCGAGCCGATTTCTCACGTGATTTCGAATCCATGGGAGATGCTTTTCGAGCAGGGCCTCGAGGCCGCCCTTGTCTCCCTGGTTCCACTTGTCGAGATTCTGCGCTGTTTCCGAATTTTTCTTGCTCATCGCCTGAGTAATCCGGTTCAGACCATGTTCGCGTCGAGATAACTCTGCAAAAGGATCTGGGCGGCAACAGCGTCGAGCTTGCGCTTTCGTTTCTTCCAGTCCTTTTCCTGCTTTCCCAGGGCCGAAAGCGCTTGGCTCGACGTCAGTCTCTCATCCCACTCAACAAGCGGCAGCCCGGTCGAAACCTCGATTTTTTCGCCGAAGGCTCTCATCTCGTCGACCATGGCCCCCTCGGTCCCGTCCATGTTCAACGGAAGGCCGATCACGATGCGAAAGACATCGTGCTCGCCCGCGAGAGACGCGATATGGGCGACGGCATCGGCCGTTTTTTTGACATCGATCACCTTGAGGGGTTGGGCTGTAATTCCGAGAGGATCGGACAAGGCGAGCCCGATCCGCGCTCTACCATAGTCAATCGCCAGGATCCTTCCGACCATTCGCGTCCTCGCCTCGATACCGGGCCGTCTCAGGACATCTCGGACTCGAGATCCAGTTGATGATTCACCGTCAGGCAAATCTTATCGATTTTGGCTGCCGAATAGAGTTTTCCCCGATCGATTCCCGGACAGATCGATGCCACCTCCTCGAACCAGGTCCATTCATCGAGATTTTCTTCCCAGAACGGCCAGGCGCGGCATTGAACGGGCCGCACACTGTAAATGGAGCAGACTCCGTTCTCGTAGAAGGGGCACGCATCGTCCCTGAATCTCAGGATCAGACTACCGTCCAACTTGGAGCAGTAGCTCTTCATGAACTCTTTCCGGGGAATATCGAGAGCTTCCATGATCGCGGAGGCTTCTTTGGGAGTGACGTAAACATAGGCGTAGTCGCCGTTGACCTTACAGCACCTGCCACATTTGATGCAGGAGAAACGGAGTCCTCTGGAGTACCACTCTTTTGATTTCTTCATCAACGGCCCGATTGAGAGAGTCCCGAAAAACGTCTTTTGCAGTTCAAGCTGCTGTTTCACAAGGCATTATACAGTCCGCACGCCGACGGACAACCTAGAAAGGTGGTTTTTGGGCTCTCCGGGCAAGAGAAAGGCCTTAAAAGTACTTGCCCACGAGTAACCTCAGTTTATCGAGGGTTTCGGGCGGCACGCGAGTTTTGTCGGTAATCAGCGCGTCGGCAAGGGCGCTGTGGCAAGCGCACTCTTCGCGCGATGCGGCAACGAAGGGCACGACGCGCTCCAGAGAGCCGTTGATGAGGCTCGTGTTGGCCGCCAACTGGGCCAGAACGGTTTCGACAGTGGCCGTTTCGGCCTCTTCGTTCCACACGTCGTAGTCGGTGATGTGGGCGATCGTCGAATAGCAGATCTCCGCCTCGCGCGCAAGCTGCGCCTCGGAGACCGCTGTCATTCCGATGATGTCGAATCCGAGGTGGCGGAAAGCGCCGCTCTCGGCCTTGGTGGAAAATCGAGGGCCCTCGATGATCACAAAGGTCCCTCCCCTGTGAACCGTCCCGCCGCTCTCGTCCACCGCCCTCGCCGCGAGCCGGTTCAACACCGGACAGAAGGGATCGGCCACCGAGACGTGGGCCACCAGCCCCTCTCCAAAAAAAGTGTAGGACCGACGCTTGGTGTTGTCGTAGATCTGATCGGGAATCACGATGTGGCCCGGGGCGTACTCGGCCTTGAGGCTGCCGCATGCCGAGATCGACAGGATCCGCTCGACGCCGAGGCTCTTGAGCGCATAGATGTTCGCCCGTGAATTCACTTCGGTGGGCATGATCGTGTGGCCCCGGCCGTGACGCGCCAGGAAGGCGATGCGCCGACCTGCGAAAGTCCCCAGAGCGATCTCGTCGGAGGGTGCGCCGAAAGGGGTGTCGACACCGATCATCTTCACGTCGCTCAGTCCGTCCATCCCGTAGAGGCCGCTTCCACCGATCACGGCTAGATCGACTCTGGTGCTTTCTCGTGCGTCTTGCGCCATGGCTCTGTCTCCCGATTCAGAAAAAGTGATTTCAAAAGGACATATCATTCCCCGGCAGCCATGTCCAGTCCGGGCTGTAAAAGAGAAGGCCGTGGGCCGCTCGAGCAGTCCACGATAATACTGGTTTTTGTCTTGCGGGCTGTCTGCTCCGGTTCTGTAATGGGCGAACAGCAAACAGAGGAGACTTCTCGTGGCTGATTTCGCCGATGTCCCGCCAAGCTTCGACCCTCTATTCAGGGCCGCCGAAAAATATGTGAGCGACTATTTCCGGACGAAAACGGAAAACCCCGGCCGCGCCGAGATCGAAGTCAGGGGGGAGCGTTATATCCTGGTCCGCGCCGAGGGATTCTGCCACGACTTCATCACGGCGCTGAGTGAAATCTACAGCGATGTGAGTGTCGATGATGCCATGGTTCTCGCCCGGGGCGTGCTCTACGACCTCGCCTATGCCATGGGCATGGCCGACGCCCGCATCTTTCACAAGGCGACCGGCGTCGACGATCCGATCGAGAAGCTGTCGACCGGGCCGATCCACTTCGCCTTCACCGGCTGGGGAAGGGTCAAGATTCTCGACGACTCCGTCCCCTCATCGGACGAGAACTTCCTTCTCCACTACGAACATCCAAACTCTTTTGAAAGCGCCACTTGGCTAAAAACAGAGCGGTCGAGCACCTCGCCGGTCTGCTTCATGAACGCCGGGTACTCGGCCGGCTGGTGCACCGTGTCCTTCGACATGCCGCTCATGGCGGTCGAGGTGACGTGCCGCGCGAAGGGCGATCCCCAGTGCAGTTTCGTCATGGCCCATCGCGAACGCCTTCACGAGAAGCTCGAAGGATTTGCGGGCGACACGATCCACCATACGCCGAAGATCACGCCCTTCATGCACCGCGTGGCCGACCTGCGGCGCCAGCTCGGCGAAACGAGACATGAGGCGATGATCCATCTCCTCGCCAACGAGGGATCGGGCGAATGTGTGGTCATCTTCGATGAGAATGTGCGCATCGCTTACGTCAACCAGACCACTCTGTCCGTCTTCGGATTCAACGAATCGGAACTGATCGGCGCCGGAGCCGAGCGGCTCGTGCGCGCCGAATGCCTCGACGCCATCAACGCCAACAAGGCCTGGAGCGGCGACCTCGATCTGGTGCGCAAGGGTGGCGCCTTTTTCCCATGCCACATCATTGCCAATCCGATCGTCAACAGCGAGAACAGGCACATCGGATTCTATCTGATCTGCCGGGACACGTCGAAACTCAAGGAATCGGAACGCAAACGCCGCAGGGCGGAGCGCAAGCTCCAGGAAGCCAAACGCGATCATTCCCTCGCGCTCGCCCACGCCACCCGCCTCGCCGCCATGGGCGAAATGTCGGCGGTCATGGCCCATGAGCTCAATCAGCCCCTGGGCGGCATCAAGAACTATCTCCAGGGCTGCTTGCGGGAGATTCTCAATGCCACGCCCGACAGGGATTCGCTCAAACACGCCCTCGAGGAGACGTCGCGCCTCGTCGACAAGGCGAGCGGGATCATCAAGAGGCTGCGCATCTTCGCCAGTCCCGGCGAAGGATCTCCCGACGTCGTGTCGATCAGCACGGTGATCGACGATGTGATCGATCTTCTGCAGCCCCGGTTCAGACGAAATCACATCAATGTCGACGTCACGCTCCCCGAATCGATCCCACCCGTTCTGGGCGATCCCTTGCGCCTCGAACAGGTTCTTCTCAACCTGGTGGTCAACTCCTGCGATGCGCTCGACGGGGCGGCCGTCAAAAACCTCTCCATCACGGTCAAGGATCGCGACGACGACCTCGTCGAGATCGAGGTCGCCGATTCGGGAGCGGGGATCGGCGAGAAGGAGCGCGGAAAGATCTTCGAACCCTTCTTCACGACCAAGAAGGGCAGTCTCGGCCTGGGGCTTTCCATCTCGAGCACGATCATCCGCGAACATGGAGGAAGTATCCGCTCGAGCACGAGCGCCTCGGGGGGAACGGTGATGACCGTCTTCTTGCCGACCAACAGCGAAATCGATCGGAGTGCGGTCACGACCTCGGAATGATCATGACGAGCCCGGCCAGTATCAGAATCGCACCCACGAGTTGAATGAAGGTGAAGGTTTCGCCGAGCAGAGGGCGGGAGACGATCACCATGATCAGATAGCCCGTGCCGACCATGATGGGGTAGGCGACGACGAGTGGAATTTTCTGCAGGGCCTGGGTATAGGAGAGGAGGTTGAGGCCGAAGCAAACGATGCCGGCAATGAACCAGGGCGAGAGATAGAGCCCGGTCGCTGCGGGAAGTCCCTCCTCGCTCGCATCGGCCCTGGTGGCCGCAAGCTTGATGAGGATGTTGGCGGCGGCGTTGAGCGAAAGGGCCACGACCAGGAACAGATACTCCCTCATTGGTTCTCCTCATTTCTCGAGGTACGATCGCCCGAGAGCTGAAATTCTCCTCCCGCTGACTTATCATGGATGAGCGGAAGGAATTCAATCGTTTTTTCCATCGGCAAAGGAGGAGAAAGAAATAAGGCCGAGCACCCTTTTAAACAAATCCTTCTTCGAAACCTCTGCGCTGATCGCGCTGATCGCCGTGGCGGTGGCCGCGGCCTTCTGGGGCTCCCTCGACAATGGTTTCACCAACTGGGACGACGACACTCTCGTCGTGAACAACGAGCTGATCAGGGAAATCTCGGTCGACAACCTCCTCGCCGCCTCGGCCTCGAGCTACGCCAGCGCCCAGGGGCCTCTTTCCTACCTGTCGCTCGCCGTGGATTGGGCGGTGGGAGGCGGCGATCCGGCGGTCTACCACCGCACGGCGCTCGTGATCCACATAGCCAACTGCCTGATTCTCTTCGCGCTGCTCGGCAGTCTCGGACTCGGGCGGCCGGGCGCATTCGCGGGCGCCATGCTTTTTGGCCTCCATCCGCTCCATGTCGAATCGGTGGCATGGATCTCGGAGAGGAAGGACCTTCTCTGCGCGTTCTTCTATTTCGCCGCCCTCTACTTCTACCAGGGGTGGGCCGTGGGAAAGTCGCGCGCACGGCTCGGGCTCTCTCTCGCCGCCGCCCTTCTCGCCCTTGCGTCGAAATCGATGGCGATCACTCTTCCTCTCGTGCTTCTCCTCCTGGATAGCGTGGCGCGCCGCCGTTTCGGCTGGCGTCTCCTCGCCGAGAAGATCCCTTTCATCGTCCCGGCGGCGGCGGTCGGCCTGGTGACCTGGTTCGCCCAGGAGGGATCGATGCCCCGCGAAGGGGCTCTCGATCTCTTCGCCAACATCCTGATCGCGATCAGGGGACTCGCCTTCTACCTGGCCAAACTCATCCTGCCGGCGAAGCTGTCCGCCTTTTATCCCTATCCCGAAACGATCAGCCTCCTGGCGCCGCGCCTCGCTCTCGCCACAGGCCTGGCGGTGGTGGCCGCGATCGTGCTCTACCGCTGGAGGCGCCGCGCGCCGCGTGCGGTTTTTGGAGCCCTCTTTTTTGTGGTCACCCTTCTTCCCGTGCTCAAAATCGTTCCCGTGGGGAACGCCGCCGCCGCCGATCGATACACCTACATCCCTTCGGCGGGAATTTTCCTTATCGCCGGCCTCCTGACAGCGTGGCTCTGGAAACGGACCGCCGCGCTCGGGGCGCCCCTGGCGGGGCGCGCCCTTCTCGGCCTCGCCGGCGCTGCGCTCTTCGCCACGCTCGGCGCGGCCACTCACGAACGCTGCAAGGTCTGGCACGATTCGGAAACGCTCTGGCGGGATGTGATCGCCAAATACCCCGAGGTTCCGATCGCTCACTACAACCTCGGTCTGGCGCTCCGCGCCGCGGGCGACAGGGCCGGAGCCCTCGCCTCCTACCGCAAGGCGGTCAGACTCGATCCGCGCGACGCGCAGGCGCACAACAACATCGCCGACATCCTCATCGACGAAGAGGAGTATGAAAAAGCCTGGTTCCACTGCGACCAAGCGCTACGCGCCGATCCCGATATCTGGCAAGCCCATCGCAACGCGGCCGTCATTTTCGGCGCCCGCGGCGACTACGGGCTCGCGCTCGATTCGGCTCTTCGGGCTCTCGAATTGAATCGGCGCTCGGCCGATGCAGCTTATCTGGCAGGCCTGTCGCTGTGCCATCTCGGGCGGGCGGGTGACGGGCTGCCTTATCTCGAAAAAGCAGTGGCGCTCCGTCCGGCGTTCGACGGGGCGGTGAACAAACTCAAATTGCGATTCGGAACAAAAAACCGCTAAAAAGGAAACCGCCCCCAGAGCCGATGAGCCGATGGCTCGCTCATGGGGGCGGTTTCCTTTTGTATGGGGTTAGCGAAGCGCTCTCTCAGCGCCTGGCTGTTTTCTTGGCTTTTTTCTCCGCAGCTTCTCTTTTGGCTTTCTCCAGGTCGAGGAGGCCGGTGACCTCATCCTTGAGAACCTTGTTCTTCGCCAGAATCGAGTCGATCTCGGCGAGAACCTTCTTCCGTCCCTTGTCGCTTTCCTTCATGCGTGTCATCTTCTGCTTGAGGAGAGTGACGCGGTCGTCGTTCTTTTGCACCTGGAGCTCGATCTTCCTGACCTTGCCCACGAGCGTGTCGAGCTTGGCCTTGTAGACCTTGGACACTGTTTTCTTGAGGCATGTGAAGATGGCCGACGATTTCGGCATCCCGTCGGCCTTGAAGAGCCGCTCTCCCTTGTGGAAGGTGTAAAAGCCGGGCGCCTTGGCCTTGCCGATCTTCTCGCGAAGAATATCGTTCTTCTTGAGCGCGATCTCGTCGACCATGTAGCAGTCGAAGACCTTGACGGCGATGACCACCTCGTCCTTGGAGAGCTGGGCCTCTTCCCAGTTCTTCATCTTCCTGGCCATCTCGGGATCGGAAATCGTGAGGTAGACGAGGACGGGCGGACCATCTTCGGTCATTTCCTCGCCCGGTTTGAGTGAATCGATGAAATCACCGATCTTGTGGTCTGAAAAACTCTTTTTGAATTCGGCAACCTTTACCGCTGGCGAGCACGCCGAGCCGCGTCATCCCCCTTCGCAGGGATTGAAGTCGGCAAGGACCAGAAAGAGCGCACCGACCAGTGCCAGAAGAAGAAATGCTTTGGATTGAGTCATGACAGCCTCCACGTGAATACTAGAGAACTCGATGGGGTACGAGTCAACTCTACGGGGTGCGAGTCACCTCGCCGGGGTGTCTTATCGGAATTCCTATATGGAATATATACTAATACCGGGAGCGATGACTACACATAAAATTCTCTCCCTCAACGGTTTCTCGAGGAGCCCGGCTATGGCGCCGACTCCTAAGTCTCTGTTATTTAAAACGCTTCTGTTGATAGGGCCACCTCTGGCTCGCTGTTGATGCCTTGGGAAAAGCATGATAGGCTGGCCGCAATGGCAACTCCCAGAAGGGTCTTCGTCTTTCTCGGCCTGGGGCTCATCGCCGCCAGCCAGGCGGGCAATATCATCCGTCTCGGCGACGCGCACCCCGTGGCGCTCTCCGCTTGGCGTCTGGCCATCGCCGCTCTGCTTCTCGCCCCCCTCGCCGGACGCGACCTGGTCGCACTGCGCCGGCTCTCGGGGCGGGAGGTGGCGCTCCTGGTGCTGGCAGGTGTGGCGCTGGCAGTCCATTTTTTTGCCTGGATCGCCGCCGTCCAGCTCACCACCGTGGCCAATGCGGCCGTATTTTTCTCCTGCAATCCGGTAATCATCGCTGTGGCGGGCTTCTGGTTCTTCAAGGAGGCTGTCGACCGGTGGCTGCTCGGCTCCATCGTCCTCGGCCTCGCCGGGGTGGGGGTGATCGGCGGAGGCGATCTCTCTTTTTCGCGCGACCATCTGGCCGGCGACGCCATGGCACTCCTCTGCGCCGTGCTCTTTGCGATCTACTTCCTGCTCGGCAAGCGGCTCCGCAGAATTTTACCCACCGCCGTTCACGTCACCGCCGTCTACGGAATCGCCGGGATCGTGAGCTTCGCCTGCCTCTGTGCGCTCGGTCTGCCGGCTGTCGATTATTCACCCCGCACGTGGCTCTGCATTCTGCTTCTGGCACTTTTTCCCACCATGGTGGGACACACGTCGTTCAATTACGCGTCGCGCTTTCTCCATGCGGGCAAGATCTCGACTGCGACCCTCACCGAACCGCTCCTCGCCGGACTGGTGGCATGGTACGCGTGGAACGAGGCGGTCACGGTCCAGACCGCGATCGGTTACTGTCTCATCAGTCTGTCGGTGGTCGTCCTCGTGGCCGGGCAAAATTCTGCGCGCTGTGGAGAGGGGGACGAAAAGAAAACTCTCGCCAAGGGGCCAAGATCGCCAAGGAAATGATTTGGGTTAAGAAAAAAACGTCTTAGCCCCAATCAGAGTGAGTCGAGGGTGATCTCGAAGGCCGCGCAGGGCATGGTGATACCGAAAGCGGTGAGCACCTTAGGGTGAATCTCGCCGATCGATCCGATCACCCGTCCCGTGCTCTCTGCCCCATCGGCGATCACCACCTCACCGCTGCGCCCTCCGAAGTAGTAGGCGAAATCGGTCGCCTTGAGCTCGTAATTTTTGGAGAGGTAATAAAGGAGCATGTCGAGGGCCGAGTGGATCTCGGAAAATCCTGAATCGGCCGCGGCGAAGAGCGCCGCCAGTCTCTGTTCGGTGCGCGACCCGGTCACGCCTTCTCCATCGGGCAGGCAGACCTCGCCCACCTCGAAGAGCTTGTGCGGGTAGAGAGCCTTGGAACTCTGTGCCTCGACACGCAGCAGCGAGGGGATCACCGAAGTGCGCAGCACCGAATAAGTCTCGGACATGACATTGTCGATCGACACGATTTCCTCGTCGGGAATTCCCATGAAGGTCCTCTCCGTCTCCCTGTTCGTGAGGATATTGGAGAAGGTTTCCTCGAAACCGAATCCGGTCATGTGGTGCCTGATCCGGTCGCCGAGCAGGGTGATCGGCTTGAGCTTTCCCACGGTGAAGGTCGACGGCATGACCGGCTCGAAGGAATGGAAGCCACGGCTGATGGCAAAATCCTCGACCACGTCCATGGAGTGCAGGTAATCGTCGCGCCACGCGGGACAGGCCGACGTGAGGATCGCGCCGCTCACCTCGGCGTCGACGCCGTACTTGCGCAACCCTTCGAGGATCTCGTCCGCGTCATAGCTCTCACCGATCACGGCCGAAAAAGAGTCGAGATCGACGGTCACCGCTTCGCTGATCGAGCGGGGTGCGGTCACGTCGCGGCCGTACTCCGAATCGTAGGGGAGCGCCACCTTCACCGGCTCCACCGTCCAGCCCCGGTCGGCGAAATTCGCCGCCATGATGTTCATGGAGAGCAGAAGCTGGCGCATGTCGAGCCCCGTCGCCTCGATGAAGAGGTGGGTGTCCCCCACCTTGACCTCACCCGTCTCGCGGCTGTTGACGATCGGCGGAAAGGAGAGAACCTTTCCCTCGGCGTCGGCCAGAATGGGACAGGCGGGAAGGTTTTTGACCAGGTGGGCGTATTCCTTGCCCTTGGGGTGCTCGGCCATGATCGAATCGAGCGTCATCGGCTCCTCGAACCCGAGGGGCGTGAAGGTGAAGTCCGCGGGGGCGGCGGCCACGTACCGGACGGGAAACTCGATGCTGTCGGCGTTGTAGATTCCGATCGCCACGTTCCGCCGCTTGCGGCCGTAGTTCTCACAGAGCTTTTCCTGGGTCTGAATCATCTGCACGAGGAAGGCGTCGGTCACGGCCGGACCGCGCGCGCCGAAGGCGGCCACGAAGGGGCGCACCTTTTCGAGACCGGCGTCAACCTCCACGGCGAGCGTCGCCTCCCGGGGCGCGTCAAAAAACGCGTAGTGCACCGTCTCGCCCGTGAGGAACGACTTGATCTGGCGCGCCACACCCTCGGCGCACCAGAGATCGGGGCGGTTCGTGTCGTTGAGCTCGATGCGCACCTCGCCCGACGACCCGTCCACATCCTTGAGTTCAGCCTTGGCAAGCCGAAGGTGGTCCTCGAGTTCGTCGGTGTTCATGGTCTGTCCCATGAGTGTGCAGAGATCTGCGAGATCGACGGTGATTGTTGGCATGGCGCTTTTCCTTTACTCCAGTTCCATGTCGATGCGCTGCGTGCGGAGCGAGTCCAGATCCCTGGAAAAGAGCTCGCGAATGTCGTTGAGGCCGAGAGCCATCATCGCCATCCGATCGAGGCCGAGCCCCCAGGCGATGACGGGGACGTCGATGCCGAAGGGCGCCGTGACCTCGGGCCGGAAGAGACCCGCTCCGCCCATCTCCATCCAGCCGAGCTTGGGATGCTTGATGTGCGCCTCGACCGACGGTTCGGTGAAGGGGAAGTAGGCGGGTGCAAAAATCAGCTCATCGGCCTTGGCCACCTCGTGGGCAAAGAGCTTGAGCAGCCCGAGCAGCATCCGGAAGTTGATCTCGCTGCCGAGGGCGATCCCCTCGCACTGGATGAAGTCGCAGCCGTGCGTGGCGTCGACCGTGTCGTAGCGGAAACAGCGCGCCATGGCGAAATACTTGCCCGGAATCCTGGGATTCGACGCCAGGGTGCGCGCCGAGAGCGCGGTGCCCTGAGTGCGGAGCACGAGACGCCGCGTGCGCTCCCGATCGAAGTCATAGCTCCACCCGCGCGAACCGCAGTCCCCGCCATTCTCGTGACTGGCCGCCACCTTGTCGAGGTACCCATCGCCCACGTGGGCGGCATGGGTCGGATCCTTGACGAAATAGGCGTCGTGGATGTCGCGCGCCGAGTGGAACTGGGGCATGAAGAGGGCGTCCATATTCCAGAATTCACTCTCCACCAGCGGGCCCTCCATCTCCTCGAAGCCCATGGAGGTGAGCTTGTACTTGACGTAGTCGAGGAATTCCCGATAGGGATGGCGCTTGGCGGCCACCATTCGGGGCGGGGCGAGCTCGATGTTGTACCGGCGGAAGCTCTTGCCCTTCCACGAACCGTCGATGAGCATTTCGGGTGTGAGCTTGGAGACCTCCTCGCCTGAAAGGCCGCGTTTCTCGATCTCGGCAATCACGGCGGGAGCTGATCCGGTGAGCCCGAAAGTGCGCGTCACTTCCTCCTCGATCCAGAAGATCCCCTTGGCGCGCATCCGCTTGTGCACCTGGGCTCTCACAGATTCCGCCTGGGCCTCATCGAGGGAAGAGATCAGGACCATCTCGCCGTCGCAGACGCGGTCGAGTACTTTGGACGCCTCGCCAACGGTGGAGAGGTCGGCGCCGTCGATGAGGCGGGCCACCCCTTTGTCCACCTCGACGATCCCTCTCTTCTTGAGGGTGCCCACGGCAGGAGCCGCCTCCCGGCCGAGGCCTTCGAGCTTGGCGAAATCGGCCATCGGGATCGCGCCCCGCTCCTGGAGCGCAGCGGCGACCCTGTCCTCGGGAACACCCAAGCCGCGAAAACCTTCGCCCAGCTCGGTGACCTGGACCACTTCTTCGCGCGAATCATCTGTCAGCTCGATCAGGCCCTTTGTGAGGAGCCACTCGGCCGCTCGCCGAAACTGGGCAGGCGAGAGCTCAGCACCCTCGGCAACGGCGGCCTCGAGGCCTGTTTCATGGCCGTCGAGTGTTTTGAGAAGACGGATTTCGAGAGGGTGAAGCCCCCCGACCACCTCGTCGAGATCGATATCTGGCATGCGACGGTGCCCCTTAAAAAGCGACTCAAAACAGAGATCGGTCAAAAATACTTTTCCCTTGGGAGAAAGTAAATAGACTTTTGTATGGATATTCAACCGATCCCGGCCCAACGGACCGCACTGGAGGAGAGACATGGATCGTGAAAAGGTCAAGAAGATCGATCTCGTGGAACGGGCGCCGACGGTGGCCGAGTACCAGATGCTGCGGGAGAGTGCCGGCTGGTACAGAGCCGCCGATGACCCCACGCACGAAGGGCTCCGGCGGGCGCTCTTTTCTCTCGTCGCCGAGGCGGAGGGAGTGGCGGTCGGGTGCGGACGCGTTGTGGGTGACGGCGGGCTCTATTTTTACATTCAAGACATTATCGTACTCCCGGCCTTCCGCGGGATGGGTATCGGCGGAATGATCATGGACAGGGTGATGGCGTACCTCGATGACACCGTGCGCCCAAACGCCTTCGTCGGACTCATGGCTGCCAGGGGGGTGGCCGGTCTCTACGAGAAGTACGGATTCGAAAAACGGCCGGCCGAGGGGCCGGGCATGTTCCGTGTCTGGGGGAGATAGGGGCAATCCGCAATTGAACATATCACTTCCCGTTGTTATGATGTAAAGCCTCTTTCGAGATTCTCGGAATCAACGATCGGGTCTAATAAAATCACACCTCAAGAAGGAAAAAAGGACCATGTACAGGGCACTCATCGCTTCGGCTTTGGTCAGTTTCATCGCATCGCTTTGCTCGGCACAGGTTGCCGTCGTTCCACAGAAGACCGGCCCAAGTACTCCGTCATATCCGGTTCCCGTTCGTCACTCGCCCTTCCCCGCGAGCAGTTGTTATCCTCGGTTGGCCTCGAACGGGGAGATGGGTGCGGGATTATCCTCCCAACCGATCGACGTAGACCTTGATGGGGATGTCGACTTGGTGTCAGGCTTGGTCTCCACCGATGACGACTACGAGATCGTCGTCCAACTCAATGATGGCAAGGGATTGTTCGGAGGAGGGATTCACTATACCATCAACGCCAGGCCCGATGCCGTCGCCGCGGGTGATCTGAATCAGGACGGCTACCCTGACCTCTGCGTAGCCACCGAGCTCGCCGAGGTGCTCATCCTCATTGGAAACGGGACGGGGGCGTTCAGCTTTCAGGGCTCGCTTGCCATCCCCGGTCGGTCGTACCCCCGCATGATCTTGGCCGACCTGGACGGGGACGGCGATCGAGATCTCGTGTGCACCAACGGCTTGGACCCGATCGATGGCTCGCCCGGGCCCATTCCCGTATTCCTCGGCGATGGAACGGGCAGTTTGGTTCTCTCGCAGACAATCCTGGGGCCCGATGCCCCGTACGGCCTGGCGGCGCTGGAGGTGAACCACGACGGGATCACCGACCTCGCGGTGGCCGATCGCGCCGGAGAGGTCCACGTCTTCATCGGCGATGCGACGGGTCAGCTCCTTCCCCATCAGGTCTTAGCGTGCGGTCCGGAAGCCTCGTGGCTCGTGGCTGCCGACACCGACAACGATGGCCTGGACGACCTGGTGGCCGGAGCGGAGACGAGCATCAAGGCGTTTCTGGGAACATCGAGCGGAAGCCTGGCGACCGGTCAGACGGCGGTCACGGCCTACTCGTCACGCTTCTACAGTGGAGCGGTGATGCACCTGGACCTCGATGGTATCCCTGACCTGGTTTTTCGGGATGATCAAAGCATGCTCGTCGCACAGGGACAGGGCGACGGAACCTTCTCCAACGTCGAGTTGTTGCCCTACTCCTATTGGACCGGCTCGTTTACCGCCGCGGACTTCGATGGAGATGCCCTCGAGGATCTCGTGGTCGACTTGGGGGGAGGATTCGTAGTTTTGAGCGGCGACAGCTCGGGTGGATTCCTGCAGGGAGAGACTCTGGAAACGGGGGGCTTGACCAATTCGGGACCGGATGGAGTCGCGACGGGCGGGCATAAAGCGCTGGAGGTATTGCTCGGCGACCTGGATCTCGACGGGGTGGGTGACGTCGTCACCTCTCACCTAGGATATGCCTTTGCAGGGCCGCCGTGGTATAACTTCGAGAATAACCAGCACACGGTTCACTTGGGCACATTGGGGGGATCGCCTTCCCCATCGAGTTCCATGACCTTCG
>Ga0180430_10002150_pt1 | contig 18145 bp, 14 predicted proteins | sample SS_ome_9_FD_132999 | JGI IMG/M metagenome (GOLD analysis project Ga0180430, IMG submission 132999) | Hypersaline lake sediment archaeal communities from the Salton Sea, California, USA - SS_1_S_2 metaG | ecosystem: Environmental > Aquatic > Non-marine Saline and Alkaline > Hypersaline >... | reverse complement strand
TCGCGACCTCGTCCACTGCTCCCGCGCCCACGGCGCCGGCGCCTGCGGCCGCCCCGATCGCGGCGGGCACGCCGTTGGGGGACGTGGGCTTCGAAGGCATCGAGGCCGAGTACGCCGAGCAGCTCGGCGACCTGGGCATCGTCTCGGTCGAGGACTTCCTGGCCGCGCAGCCGCTCGATCTCGCGGGTCGCTCGACGATGCGCTACACGGTGCTCCTGCGCATGCAGTTCACCGCGCGCCGCGAGCTCTCGGGCAGCCGCTGAGCACCCCGTCGGGGCGCGCTCCGAGGGGTCGCCTGACGCTCCTGAGCGGCCCGACGGGTCGGAGCGCGCGACGCGGCGGATTCGCCGAGCCCATCGAGTATCGTGGTCGCCCGCCGCACCGGGACGCGTCCCGGACCTCGTCGACCCAGAGCTGACCGTGATCCCCGAAGCCCGCAACCGCCCCGGTGACGACCCGATCTTCTCCCTCAACATGGAGGCGGTCGAGCGCGCGAAGAGCGGCGCGGAGGTGATCAACGCGACGCTCGGGGCGCTGTTCGCGGACGACGGCAGCCTGGCCGTCATGCAGAGCGTGATCGACACGCTGCGCGAGCTGCCGCCCGAACGCGGCGCCGCGTACGCGCCGATCGCCGGGCCGCCGAGCTACATCGACGCCGTGGTCGACGACCTGTTCGCCGGGCACCCGCTCCACGACCAGGCGGTCGCCGTCGGAACGGCGGGCGGCACGGGCGCGATCTACAACGCGATCCAGAACTTCCTCGAGCCCGGTCAGGACCTGCTGACGACGAGCTACTACTGGTCGCCCTACGGCATCCTCGCGGACCACGCGCGGCGCGGCCTGGCGACCTTCCGGATGTTCGACGACGACGGCACGTTCGACGCGTCGGCGCTCGGTCGCGCGCTCGACGCGCAGCTCGCCGCGCAGGGGCGCGCGCTCGTCGTGCTGAACACGCCGTGCCACAACCCGACGGGCTTCTCGCTCGACGACGACGAGTGGGCGGCGACGATCGAGGTGCTGCTCGCGGCGAGCGAGAAGGGCGAGGTGGCCCTGTGCCTCGACTACGCGTACGCGGAGTTCGCCGCGGAGCGCGACGGGCGTTGGCGCGACCACGTGGCGAAGCTCACCGGGCGCGTGACCGTGCTCGTGGCCTGGACCGCGAGCAAGTCGTTCACGCAGTACGGCGCGCGCGTCGGCGCGCTCGTGGCCTGCCACGCCGACGCCGACGAGCGCCGCCGCCTCGAGAACGCGCTGGTCTACACCTGCCGCGGCACCTGGTCGAACTGCAACCACCTGGGCATGTCCGCGGTGACGGATGTGCTCACGCGCCCTGGGCTGCGCGAGCGCCTGGAGCGCGAGCGCGACGAGATCCGGGCCCTGTTGGCCGAACGCGTCGAGGTGTTCAACCGCGAGGCCGTGGGTTCGGCCCTGCGGTTCCCGCGCTACGAGGGCGGCTTCTTCGTGTCGTGCTTCACGCCCGACCCGATCGCCGTCTCCGATCGCTGCAAGGAGCGCGGGCTCTTCCTCGTCCCGCTCCAGGGCGCGGTGCGCGTGGCGCTGTGTTCGGTGCCGAAGGCGAAGATCCCGCTGCTCGTCGAGATCCTCGACGGTGCGGTGCGCGCGAGCGAGGCGACGGTCCCGAGCGATCGATGAGCGGGCGCGTCCTCGAGCACGGCTACGGCGAGCGCGTGACGGTGCTCGACGACCCGTTCCTCTCCACGCTCGTCGCGCGTATCGGCGCTCCCGACACGCCGCGCACCGAGGTGGTGGAGTGCCTGCGCCAGGCCTGCACGCTCCTGTGCTCCGCAGCGGTGTCGCTCGCCCTGCCGTCGACGCGCGACCGCCGCGCGACGCGCATGCACGAGAAGCACGGCGACCTCGGCGCGTGGACCGGTGACCTCGTCGACCCGTCGAGCGACGCGGTCGTCGTGGACGTGATCCGCGGCGGCATCGTGCCGAGCCAGGTGTTCTTCGAGCTGCTGTCGCGCGTCCTGCCCGAGGAACGCGTGCGCCTCGACCACCTGCACATGGCGCGCAAGGTCGCCGCGGACGGCTCGGTCTCCGGCACCGACCTGTTCGGCAGCAAGATCGGCGGGCGCGTCGACCAGCGCCACCTGTTCGTGCCCGACCCGATGGGCGCGACCGGTTCGACCGCGGTGACCGCGCTCGACCACTACCTCGAGCACTGGGGGCGCCCGTCCTCGGTCACGCTCGTCACGCTCGTCTGCACGCCCGAGTTCCTGCGCGCGGTGCTCGCGCACCCCAGCGCGCCGCGCGTGCTGACCGCCCGCGTCGATCGCGGCCTGTCGAGCGAGGAGGTGCTCGCCGAGGTGCCCGGCGTCCGCTGGGACGAGGAGCGCGGCCTCGACGACGACGGTTACATCGTGCCCGGTGCCGGCGGCATCGGCGAGGTCCTGAACAACAGCTGGTGCTGAGCGCGCCGGCCGAACCCACGAGCCCATCCCATGCGACGCCGACCCCTCCAGCTCCTCGCCCTGTTCACCGCGGCCGCCATCGCTTCGTGCGGAGGCGGCGAGGAGCCCACGACCGACGGCGGCGGCCCGGACGCGCCGGCCGAGCGCCCGCTCTCCGACGCGGTCGACCTGTACGTGGGTGGCACCGCGCCCACCTGTCAGTTCTGCCACGGCGAACAGGGCGCGGGCGGAATGATGGGTCCGAGCATCGACGCGCTCGACGAGCACTGGGACGTCGACACGCTCGCGGCCTTCCTGCTCGATCCGCCGAGCGGGTTGGCGGAGAGTGAGCGCCTGACCGAGCTCGCCGGCCGCTACTCGATGCCGATGCCCAAGCCCTCGGGCTTCGACGAGAGCGACGCGCGCGTGATGGCGCGCTGGCTGCTCGAGGGCATGCCGCGCTGACCGGCCCGCCGCGCGCGCCGGATCAGTCGCGGTCGACGACGACCACGGCCGGGCGCCGGTCCCACTCGAGCACGGTGAGCACCGTGCCGGCGGGGTGGCGCGCGAGCTCGCGCTCGAGTTCGTCGGCGTCGACCACCGTGCCGCAGCCGGCGTAGCGACCGTCGCGCTCGAGCACGAAGGCGAGGCGATCGCCCTCGAGCAGGTCCTCGACCAGGCTCACGGCGTCGGGCAGCTCGCTCGAGCGACCCGCGCCCTCCGGCGCGTCGAACTCGACGCTGAAGCGTCCCCAGCGCACGGCGATGCGCTCGCGGTCGCCGGTGTCGACCACGAGCGGACCGTGTTCGCCGGAGGGGCAGGGGACCTCGAGCACGAGGTAGCTGCCGCCGCCGGGCCGCTGCTCGCGCCGCGCGTAGCGCGACAGCACGGGGTTGCCGTGCAGCAGTGCGTGCGCGAACTCCGCGCTCACCGCGTCGAGCTCGTCCAGGCCGTCGAGTCCGTAGGCGCCCATGGGTCGCGATCCTGCCGGACGCCGCCGCTCAACGCGAGGCCGCGACGGCGTCCAGTTCGCGTCGGCGGGTCTCGAGGCGGTCCACGAGGGTGAACTGGGCGCGGGCGCGGTCGAGGTTCTGGCCGCGGCGCTCGACCCGGAAGTAGGTGTCGCCGGCGAGGTGGTCGGCCAGGAAGCGCACGCCCTGTTGCAGGGTCATGATGCGCGCTCCCTCGACGAGCAGCGCGCGTTCGAGCGGCTCGATCGCGTCGCCGAAGCCGTCGAGGAAGCCGTCGACGAGCGCCACGAAGACCTCGCGCCGGACGTCGATGGCGTCGAGGTCGGTCTCGTCCTCCGGGCGGCCGGAGGCCATCGAGCGCACGAGGTCGCCGAAGTCGAACAGGCTGCTCGTGGGCATGACCGTGTCGAGGTCGATCACGCACAGGCCGCGGCGCGTGGCGCGGTCGAAGAGCACGTTCGAGATCTTCGCGTCGTTGTGGGCGATGCGCTCGGGCAGCGCGCCGGCGGCGAGCGCGGTGGTGATCGAGCCGGCGCCGCTGCGGCGCGCGAGCGCGAACTCGACCCAGGGCGCGGCCTCGGCGTCCGCGTCGACGCCCGTCAGCACCTCGGCCAGCTGCTCGTAGCGGTGCGGCGTGTCGTGGAACCGCGGCAGCGTCTCCGACAGGCGCGGCCCGTCGTAGCCGGCCATGTGCGCGAGGAACCGCCCGCAGGCCTTGGCGGCCTCGAAGGCGTCGGGTGCGTCGCGCGGCTCGAGCAGGCACTCGCTGTCCTCGATGAACTCGAAGCAGCGCCACGGTCCCGCGCGTTCGGGCGAGTCGTCCTCGAGCCAGGCCGCGCCGTCCGTCGTGCGGACCAGGTGCAGCGCGCGGCGCTCCTGATCGGTGCTGCCGGCCAGGTGTCCGGACAGGTAGTCGGTGACCGCGACCACGTTGTCCATCACGAGCTCGGGGCGCGTGAAGACCTGGGTGTTGATGCGCTGAAGGAGGTAGCGCCGCGCGTCCGTCGTGACGACGAACGAGCTGTTGATGTGGCCGCCGGGCTGCGGCGCCGTTCCGACGACGTCCCCCGTGAGCGCGAAGCGAGCGGCGATGGGCGCGGGGTCGGTCATGCGAGGTTCAGCAGTACGGTGCCAGGCACGCGGCTGTCGCTGCCGGCGCAACAGCGCTGCGACACGAAACGGCGTTGCGCCGGCAGCGACAGCCGTGTGCCTGGCACCGTACTGCTGAACGCTCAGCGAGCGTAGGCCCGGCGCGCGAACAAGAGCGTGAGGAACGGCAGCATGTTCGTCTTGTTCGGGATCAGGCTGAAGATCCGGAACAGGCGCTTGGGATTCAGGTAGAAGCGCCGGTAGGCCTTCTTGCGCAGCTTGAAGATCTGGTCCTCGGACACCTCGCTGAGGTTGATCTCGGACTGGTACGGCTCGTAGGTGCTCCAGTCGCTCGGCAGGTCGAAGCCCGCGTGCTCGACCTGCTTGAACAGCTCGGTGCCCTTGAAGGGGATGACGCGGAAGAACGCGGCCGTGTGGAACGACGAGCTCGCGGCCCAGTCGATCGTGGCCTCCATCTCCTCCTCGGTCTCCGTCGGGAAGCCGAGCATGAAGGCGCCGTGCACCATCACGCCCTGCTTGGCCGTGAAGTCGACGATGTGGCGCACCTTGTCGATCTTCAGGTTCTTCTTCATCACCTTCTGGATGCGCGGCACGGCCGATTCGACGGCGATCATGCAGCGGTACATCCCGGCCTTCTTGAGCAGGACGACCAGTTCCTCGTCGAGGATGTCGCCGCGGAAGCCGTTCGGGAAGGTGAGCTTGATCTTCCAGCCCGCGTCGATGATCCCGCGCGCGACCGTCTTCGCCCGCTCCGGCTTGAAGTTGAAGATGTCGTCCATGAAGACGAACTCCTTCACGCCGTACTCCTCGACGAGCAGCTTCATCTCCGCCAGCACGTTCTCCGCGGAGCGCTCGCGGAAGACCTTGCCGTAGGAGTTGTGGCAGTAGGTGCAGCGCCAGGGGCAGGCGCGCGACGAGAACATCGTCGCGAACTCCTTGTGCGCGTAGATGACGCCGCCGCGCGGGACCGTGTGGTACTTGGCGTGGTCGACCAGGTCCCAGGCGGGGAAGGGGAGCTCGTCCAGGTCGCGCGGGGGCGAGCGGTCGGGCTCGTGGTGGACCTCGCCCTCGGCGTCGCGCCAGGACAGGCCCTCGCACTCGGTCCAGTCGGTGCGGCCCTCGGTCAGTCCGTCGAGCACGTCGGCGAAGGTCATCTCGCCCTCGCCGCGAACGACGAAGTCCACGGCCTCGTCCTCCATGACGTCGTCGGCGGCGACGCTCGGGTGCGGCCCGCCGCAGACGACCTTCGCGTCGGGCAGGCGCTCGCGGACGAGCTTCGCGAGCTCGTGCATGCAGCCCGCCTCGTAGGTCATCGCCGACAGGCCGACGACGTCGGGTGCGAGCTTCTCGAGCTCCTCCACGCAGCGCTGCGGCGTCCAGTCCTCGACCTTCATGTCGAGGATGTGGACGTCCGCGTGGCCGCGCTCGCGCGCGACCGAGGCGATCATCATCACGCCCAGCGGGTGGACGTGGGTGAACTGCGTGTAGGGGTGGTAGGTCTGTACGAGGACGGTTCGAACCATGATCGGCTGGATTGTAGCCCGGCGCGTGGCTCGATCGCGGCCGCGGTGCGGAGCGCGTCGCGAGCCGTGCGCGCTCCATTCACGCGTCCACGGTCCGGTTTCGGGCTGTCCCGATGGCTCCCGAGCGCGCGCGGAGCCGGGTGTGCCCGGGGCGGCGCGACGGCGTCGCTCGCGCGGGTACGATTCACCGCGGAAGGTGCGAACCTCGCGGCCCCTGGTCGCGTCGCCTCTCCCGTCCCCGTCCGACCCCCGCTCCTCCGACCACCTCACGAACTTGGCACGCGTCGCCTTCATCGTCACCACCTGCCACGAGTTCGAGGGCATCAAGGTCCTCTCGTCCGTGCTCAAGCAGCACGGCCACGAGTGCGACTGCTTCATCACCTCGGAGGAGCCCGACTTCCACGGCGCGGTGCGCGACTACGCGCCCGACGTGCTCGGGATCTACGCGACGACCGGTCAGGAGGCCTGGGCCTACCGCCACATCGAGGCGTGGAAGAAGGAGCTGCCGCACCTGAAGACGGTGATGGGCGGCCCGCACCCGTCGTTCGACCCGGGCAACCTGCGCGACGAGGAGCACATCGACGCGATCATCAAGGCCGAGGCCGAGTACGCGATGCTCGACCTGGTCAACGCGTGGGAGGGGAACAACTCGATCGAGCTGATCCCGAACGTCGGCTTCCTCCGCGACGGCGAGCCGTGGGTCAATCCGATCCGGCCGGTCATCCACGACCTGGACACGCTGCCGTTCCCCGACGTCGACGTCTTCTACAAGTACCCGTTCCTCGCCAACAAGCGGGTCATGCAGGTCCACGCGAGCCGCGGCTGCCAGAACAGCTGCACCTACTGCTCGGTCGGCCTGATGAAGAAGGAGTGGATCAGCGGCAAGAAGGGCGAGCGCTTCAACCGCACGAAGTCGGTGGACTACCTGGTCGAGGAGATGAACGACATCCTCGCCCGCTTCCCGAACTTCCGGATGGTCAACTTCGGTGACGCCGCACTCAACATGGAGAGCGGCTGGATCCAGGAGTTCGCCGAGAAGTGGCCCGAGAAGGTCGGCCTGCCGTTCGCGTGCAACGTGAACATCAACTACCTCGACGAGGACGACATCGAGGCGATGGCGCGCGCCGGCTGCGTGTCGGTGCAGTTCGGCCTCGAGTCGGGCTCCGAGGACGTGCGCCTCAAGGTCTACAAGAAGGGCTACACCGACAAGGTCGTGTACGGCATCCCGCAGCTCCTGCGGAAGCACAAGATCACCTACCGCACGAACAACATCATGGGTTCGCCGGCGGAGACGCTGGACGACATGTTCAACACCGTGCGCACGAACCGTGCGATCAAGCCGAACGGCTGCACGGTGCTGATCTACCGCCCGTTCCGCTCGACCGAACTCGGGCGCGAGGACTTCGAGAAGGAGCGCGTCGACTTCGACCGCGACATCGGTCCGTCGATCCAGAACGACAGCCAGATGAAGCGCGAGGACGTGGAGGAGGTGGTCAACCTCCAGAAGCTCTTCAACGTCGCGGTCTACCTGCCCTTCGGCCTGCCGCTGGTGAAGGCGCTCATCAAGCTGCCGCGCAACCCGCTGTTCGACTGGACGCTGCTCGCGTTCCTCTGGTACCAGCACGCGGTCGTGTCGGGGTACGGCATGGTCGACGACTTCAAGCTGGGCCTGAAGAACATCGGTCAGATCTTCGGCAAGAAGTCGGGTGGCATGCACACCTACGGCGAGAAGCAGAAGAACCAGTTCCTCGACACGATGGACACGGGGCAGGACGCGGCGATCTGAGCCATCGCGCGCAGCGCGACCGCGCCGTCGCGCTCCGCAGCCCGCGCACGAAGAGGGGCCGTCGCCTGGCGACGGCCCCTCTTCGTGTTCAGCGCCATGCGGCACCGTACGGACGGCACCGCACGGAACGCCCAAGCCCCCCGCCGCGGGGGCGTTGGTAGGGTCGCGCCGCCGCCCGGAGGGTTCCGGGCTCCTCGCCGCACCGGACGACCCCCGCGCCACCATGCTCAGCACCACCGTCAGTCTCCTCGTCAGCCTCGCCGTCCCCGCGCTCGGGCCCCAGGAGGCCGGCGGCGCGTCCCCGCTCGACAGCCGCATCGCGTCCGTCGACGTCTACCCGAACACCGCGCTCGTCACGCGCGCGGGCCAGGTGCCCGCCGGCGACGGGCGCTTCGTGGTGCGCGGCCTGCCCGGGACCGCCGACGCGGACTCGGTGACCCTGCGCGCGCCGGGCTCGGAGATCGTCCGCCTCGAGGTGCAGGAGCGCTTCGAGAAGTCGGTGCCCGCGGACGAGATCGCCGCTGCCACCGCGCGCCTCGAGGAGGTCGAGCGCGAGCTGGGCGTCCTGCGCGACGAGCTCGAGCTGCTCGAGCTGTTGCGCGGGCACTACGCGAAGCTCCTCGGCGAGCAGGCGCAGGGCGACGCGGCCGCCGCGATGACGGCCGACGAACGCCTCCAGTCGGTCGCGTTCGTCCGTGAACAGCTGACGCAGCTGGCCGGCGAGCGACGCACGGTTCGCGAGCGCATGGACGAACTGGCAGCCGAACGCGACCGGCTCGCCGCCGACATCGGTCGCTGGCAGCGCGGCGAGACCACGCGCGTGCGCGACGTGGTGTTCGAGCTGATCGACACCGACGGCGACGCGGACCCGTTCGAACTCGACTACCTGGTGAGCGGCGCGCACTGGGAGCCGTACTACGACGTGCGCGCCGACGCCGATCTGTCCGGCGTCGACCTCGTGTTCCGCGCGCGCGTGCACCAGCGCACCGGCGAGGACTGGGACGCCGCGCGCGTCGCGCTCTCAACCGCGCAGCCGCGGCGCCGTCTCACCGCGCCGGAGCCCGAGATCCGTTGGGTCGATCTGTGGGACCCGAAGATGTCCGTGGCGGGATCGGCGTCGGAGGATGCACGCGCCACGTGGGACGCCGCGCCGGAGGAGTCGGCGGACTTCGAGGTCGGGTTCGCGGAGAAGAACGCGGACCGCAACGCGCTGTCCGAGCGCGCCCGCTCCGGCCGCTGGGCCGAGATCCAGGCGGACGGCGTGAACCTGCGCTACGCGCTGCCGACCGCGCAGTCGATCCCGAGCCGGCCGGAGCCGAGCTCCGTGCTCGTCGGTCGCCAGGCCCTCGAGGTCGAGATGGAGCGCGTCTGCCTGCCCGAGTTCGACACGACCGTGTGGCTGCGCGGCCGCGCGACGAACAGCACGCCGTGGACGCTGCTGGAGGGCGACGCGAGCGTGTTCCTGGGCTCGACCTTCCTCGGCCGCACGCCGCTCGCGCGCGTCCAGGTCGGCGAGGCGTTCGACGTGCCGCTCGGCGAGGACCCCTCGATCACGGTCGAGCGCATCGAGACCGAGCGCGAGATCGACACCGCCGGGGTCTTCTCGTCGACCGAGACGCTGAACGTCACGCACCGCATCCGCCTGGTGAACACCTCGGCGAGTGGCGCGGCGAAGCGCGTGATCGTGCACGAGTCGGTGCCGCGCGCGACGAACGACCGCGTCGCGGTGTCGGTGGACCGCGCATCGCCCGCTCTGGCCACGGGCGCGCGCTGGAAGGAGCTGCGTGAGGAGCGCGGGCTCGTCACCTGGGCGCTGGACCTCGGCCCGAGCGCCGAGCGGACGATCGAGCTGCGCGTCGCCATCGGCTACCCCGAGAGCAAGCGCATCTCGCTGCGCTGAGCGGTCGGCGCGGTGCGTGCCCCGACGGGTGGTGCGCGCCCGTGCGCGGCGCGGCCCGTTCTTCCCGTATGGGGAGGGCGGGCCGCCCGCGCGTCGCGTCGATTTTCCGTGAAGGGATCGTCACCCCGGGCGCGGGCGCCGGTCCGGTTCGTGAGGAGCCCGCCGCGAGGCCCGAGTCCGACCGGCTCGCGGGTAGGCTCTCGTGACCATGGGAGTGCTGAATCGAAGGATCGGGGCCGCGCGCCGCGCGCGGTGGGCGACGGTGTGCGTGGCGGCTCTCGCCGCGTTCGTGGCGTTGGCGATCGGACCGCGCGCCGCGGAGGGTCAGGACGGGGAGCGCGAACCGCTCCACCTGGTCCTGCTCCACACGAACGACGTGCACGGACAGGCGCTCCCGCGGCGCGCGACCTGGATCGAGGATCGCGAGCTGTGGGTCGGCGGGATCGAGCGCGCGGCCGCGTACATCGAGCAGGTCCGGCGCCGCGAGGGCGCGGACAGGGTGCTGCTCGTGGACGGTGGCGACTGGTTCCAGGGGACGCCGGAGGGGCGCGTGCGCGGCGGGCGCGAGTTCACGAAGCTGCTCGCGCGGCTCGACTACGACGCGATGGCCGTCGGCAACCACGAGTTCGACCTGGGGCTCGAGCCGCTGCTCGCGCTGCTGCTCGAGACCGAGGTGCCGAGCGTGTGCGCGAACCTCTACGAGGAGGGCGGCGCCGAGCGCGTCGGCTGGGTGCATCCCTACCGCGTGGTCGAGCGCGCCGGCCTGCGTATCGCCTTCGTGGGCCTGATCGCGCCGAGCACGCCCGACATCACGCACGAGGACGCGCGGCGCCTGGTGTTCACGGACCCCGTCGCCGAGTTCGCGAAGGTGGTGGACGAGCTGCCGGACGGCGTCGACCTGGTCGTGCCGCTGACGCACAACGGCCTGTACCTGGACCGCGAGTTGGCGGCGGCGTACCCCGAGCTCCCGCTCGTCGTCGGCGGCCACAGCCACACCTACCTCGCCAAGGGCGTGCTGGTGGGGGACACGCGCATCGTCCAGGCGGGCGACAAGTGCACCGTCGTCGGGCGCGTCGACCTCTACTTGGATCCCGTCACGAAGCGGGTCGAGCGCACCACCTCGCGCCTCGTCGACCTGGATCGCGAGGCCGATCCCGAGTTCGTGGACCCCGCGCTGTCGGCGGCCGTCGCCGAGCTGGTCGCCGAGACCGACGCGGTGATGTCGGTGGTCGTGGGCCACCTCGACGCGTCGCCGCCGCCGCTGATGCCGTTCGAGTCCGGCGCGCTCGGCAACTGGATCGCCGACGCGATGCGCCGCTTCACCCGCGCCGACGTGGCGCTGCACAACCGCGGCGGGATCCGCAGCTCGCTCGCCGCGGGTCCGATCACGCGCCGCGACCTCTTCCAGGTCTGCCCCTTCGGGAACACGGTCGTCAGCTTCGAGCTGACGGGCGCCGAGCTCGAGGCCTGCCTGCGCGAGTCGCTCGAGGGCCGCTCGACCGTGCGCATCGAGATCAGCGGCGCCGAGGCCGTCGTGCGCCACGTGGGCGCCGAGGAGCGCCCGCTGCACCTCGTGGAGGTGCGCGTCGGCGGCGAGCCGATCGACCCCGACCGGCGCTACCGGATGGCGACCAACTCGTTCCTCGCGACCGGCGGCGACCGCATCTTCGGCCTCGAGCGCGAGCTCGACGCGCTCGACAGCGGCGTCCTGATCAACGACCTGCTCGAGCAGCAGTTCCCCGACACGGGGGGGCTCGTGCTGCCCACCGACAACCGCTTCCCGCGCGCCGAATGAAGTCGCTCGCCCTCGCACTCGCTCTCATCTTCGCGGCCAGCGGTCTCGCTCCGGCGGCCCTCGCCGTCCAGGACGGCAAGACCTTCGAGGAGCTCCAGGCGGACGCGTCGGACGACGACGGTCGCAAGCGGCGCGTCGCGGTGCGACGGCTGAGCGAACTCGGCACGCCCGAGGCCTGGGAGCTCGTGGTCGAGCGCTTGACCGACGAGGACCCGCAGGTGGCGGACGAGGCGCAGCTGCGCCTCGCGGCGCTCGACGACGACGAGCTGTGGGAGGACCTCGCGTTCGGACGCGACGGCGCTGGACACAAGGAGCCGCTGGTGCGGCGGCGCGTGGCCGAGGCGCTGGGTCGCGCGAACGCGCCCCTCGACCCGAAGCGCGTCGACGGCCTGCTCGGGGACAAGGACGGCGCCGTGCAGCGCCTGACCGCCTGGAGCGTCGAGCGTCTCGCCGAGGCGGACGGCCCCGGCTTCGCGCGCTTCGACGCCGCGGCGCGCGCGGAGCTGGTCGAGGCGCTGCTGCGCACCGCGCGCCGCTCGAAGGACGGCGCGGCGGCGGGCGCGGCGCTGCTCGCGGCCCAGCGCGTCGAGGCGGCGGGCGGGTCCGAGGACGCTTCGGCCGACGGCCAGCTTTCGCGCGCAGTGGCGGTCGACCTGGCCGAGGACTGGGAGGACGGCGGGCCGGCCGCGGTGGGCGCGCTCCTCGCGCTCGGTCGCACCGGCGACGCGGCGTTGGTCCCGACGCTCGTGGAGGCCGCGACCGGCGACGCGCGACCGTCGCGGCTCGCCGCGGTCACCGCGCTGGGCGAAGCGCGCAGCCTGGCGGGCGTGCGGGGCCTCGTGGCGACGCTCGAGGGCGAGCCGAAGGGCGACGCCGCGCGGCGCGCCGTCGCCTACCTGCAGCGGCTCAGCGGTCTGAAGCACCGCACCGATCCGCGGCCGTGGCGCGCCTGGGTCGACGGCCTCGGCGACGACTGGGAGCCGGCGAACGCCGGCGCCGACGGCCTCGACGCCGACGACGGCACCGTCACGCAGCTCAAGGGCCTGCCGATCCGCTCCGACCGCCTGGCGCTGTTGATCGACATGTCGGGCTCGATGTGGCAGAAGCGCGACGACGGGCGCGCGACGAAGGAGCTCGTCGACGTGGAGGTGCGGCGCTGTCTCGAGGCGCTGCCCGAGAGCGCGCGCTTCAACCTGATCCCGTACGCGACCGAGCCCGACCCGTACGACGACGAGCTCGTGAAGGTCAGTTCGAAGAAGGTCGCGAAGGCGCTGGAGTGGTTCGAGGACAACGAGCTGCGCGGCAAGGGCAACGTCTGGGACGCGATCGACGTGGCGTTGCTCGATCCGGAGGTGGACACGCTCGTGATCATGGGCGACGGCGCGCCCTCGGGCGGACCGCACTGGAACCTCGAGCTGATGATCCCGATGCTGCTCGAGCGCAACCGCTTCCGACAGATCACCTTCGACGTGCTGTTGTCCGAGGCGCCCGGCAACCTCGTGCCGCACTGGGAGCGCCTGGCGAGCGAAACCGACGGCACCTGCCTCGAGGTGTCGTTCGACGCGTGAGCGTCTTCTCGCGCCCTCCGCGTCCCGACGACCCGGTCGCGACCGCCGAACAGATGCGCGCCGTCGACGCGCGCGCGATCGGCGCGTTCGGCGTGCCGGGTGCGGTCCTGATGGAGAGCGCCGGCCGCGCCTGCGCGGAGCGCCTCGAGCGCCTGGCCGCCGAGGGACGGATCGCGCGCGAGGCCCTCGTGCTGTGCGGCCCCGGCAACAACGGCGGCGACGGCCTGGTGATCGCGCGGACGCTGCGCGCGCTCGGGTGGGGGACGGTCGACGCCCTGTTCACCGCCGACCTCGAGCCCCGCGCGCGCTTCGGCGACGACCTCGCGCTGCAGCTCTCGATCGCCGAGGCGCTCGGCGCGTCGCCGTTGCCTTGCGTGGGTGCCCAGGGCGTCGACGCGGCGGCCGAGCGCTCGGCGCGGATCGCGGCGGCCGGCGGCGTCGTGGTGGACGCGCTGTTCGGCACCGGCCTCGCGCGTCCGCTCGAGGGCGCGCTCGCCGCCCTCGTCGAGGCGGTGGCCGCGAGCGGCGCCGCCGTCTTCGCGATCGACGTGCCGAGCGGCCTCGACGCGGACACGGGCGAGGTCCTCGGCACCGCCCTGCCCGCGCGCTTCACGACGACGCTCGCGGGACTGAAGCCGGGCCTGTTCACCGGGCGCGGTCCGAAGCTGGTCGGCGAGCTCGAGATCGCCGAGATCGGCATCCCGCCCGCGTGCCTCGCGCACCTGCCGCGGCTCCAAGACCGACGCGCGCCCCGATAGACTCGGCCGCATGATCGTCGTCACGGGCGGAGCGGGCTTCATCGGATCGAACCTGGTCGCGGCGCTGGCCGAGCGGGGACACGACGTGGTCGTGGTCGACCGCTTCGGGCACGTCACCGAGACCGAGGCCAAGTGGCGCAACCTCGCCAAGCACGAGATCGCGACCGCGCTCGATCCCGACGGGCTCTTCCCGTTCCTCGAGGCCAACACGAGCGAGGTCGAGGCGATCTTCCACATGGGCGCGATCTCGGCGACGACCGAGACGGACGTCGACCTGATCGTCGAGACGAACCTGCGCCTGTCGCAGATGCTGTGGGACTGGTGCACGGCGCGCGGCGTGCGCTTCGTGTACGCGAGCTCGGCGGCGACCTACGGCGACGGCAGCCGCGGCTTCGACGACGACGGCTCCTGCGAGGCCCTCGCGAAGCTGCGCCCGCTCAACGCCTACGGCTGGAGCAAGCACGCCTTCGACCGCCGCGCCGCACGGCTCGTCGCGCGCGGGAGCGCGACCCCGCCGCAGTGGGCCGGGCTCAAGTTCTTCAACGTGTACGGCCCGAACGAAGGGCACAAGGGTTCGATGATGAGCGTTGTCGCGAAGACGCACGCGCGGCTCGCCCGGGGCGAGCGCGCGGTGCTCTTCCGCTCGCACCACCCCGAGTACACCGACGGCGGTCAGTCGCGCGACTTCGTGTGGGTCGGCGACTGCGTGGCGATGATGCTGTGGCTCCTCGACGCGCCGGAGGTGAACGGCCTGTTCAACTGCGGCTCCGGCAGGGCGCGCAGCTTCCTGGACCTGGCCAACGCGGTGTTCGCGGCGCTGGGTCGCGAGCCCGAGATCGACTTCGTCGACACGCCGGTCGAGATCCGCGACAAGTACCAGTACTTCACGGAAGCGACGATGGAGCGCGCGAAGGCCGCGGGCTTCGAGCATCCCGCGACGAGCCTGGAGGACGGTGTGCGCGAGTACGTGCAGCGGTACCTCGAGGATCGCGAGGATCCGTATCGGTAGGCGGGGGAAGCGGATCACAGAGGCGCGCGCGCTGCGCTGAGGGGGCGCGAAGCGCGTCCGTGCGACACAGAGCCGACGCTGCGCGCCGGCGAGGACCACCGAGGTGGAGCGCTTCGCGCTCCACGATGAACGCGCGCCCTTCGGGCGCGCGGGAACCGGACACCAGGTCGTGAGTTCGGACTTCGAACACGCGGTCCGATGACCCGGGCCGCTGCAGCGAACCGTTGCGTTCCGTCCGCGGTCGGGTTCCGACGGGCGCTCCGCGCCCGCCCCGAGCCTTCTCCGGCGAGCCCGAAGGGCGAGCTTCTTCGCCGAGCGCGAAGCGCTCGGCTCTCTGTGGTCCTCTCCGGCGCGAAGCGCCGGCCTCTGTGAAGCGCCCAAAGGGCGCGCCTCTGTGCCCCTCCGAGAGCCCCCAAGTAGCCACGTCCCCAGACCCACCGCCCGTCCTCGTCCAGCGCTCCCACCCGTGCTAGAACACCGCCCCGCCGGGCAATTCGGACCCCAGACCCGCACCCGCTCCCCACCCATGCCGACCCTCGCCGACCTCTCCGCGCCCGAACCCTTCGCCAACGGCCAGGTCACCTGGCGCAGCGGCGGCGGCGTCTGCCTGCTCACGCTCACGAACGCGCCGGCCAACGGCTACTCGTACGAGATGATGCGCGACCTCGACGAGGCGATCCTGCGCGCGCGCATGGACACGACCGTCGAGGTGATCGTCCTCGCGGGTGAGGGCGAGAAGTTCTTCTGCGCCGGCGCGGACATCGGGATGCTCGACCGCGTCGACCCCGACTTCAAGTACGCCTTCTGCCTGCACGCGAACGAGACGCTGCTGCGCCTCGAGCACACGCCCAAGCTCGTCGTCGCCGCCCTCGGCGGTCACTGCGTCGGCGGCGGCCTCGAGATCGCGATGGCGGCCGACCTGCGTTGGGCGCGCGAGGGCTCGGGCAAGTGCGGGCTGCCCGAGGTCGCGCTCGGCGTGCTGCCCGGAACGGGCGGCACCCAGCGGCTGTCGCGCCTGCTCGGCAAGTCGCGTTCGATCGCGATGATGGCGAGCGGCGAGCTCGTCGACTACGCGCGCGCCGAGGCGCTCGGCCTCGTCGACGAAGTGCTCGCGGCCGACGACGACGCCGACTTCACGGAGGCCGTGCTCGCGAAGGTGAGCGCCTTCCTGCGCCCCGGTCACTCGTCCACGAGCGTCGGCCTGATCAAGCGCGCCGTGCAGACCGGCTGGGAACTCCCGCTCGAGCAGGGGCTCGCGCTCGAACGCGAGCTGCAGGCGCGGCTCTTCGCGAGCGACGACGCCAAGGAGGGACTCGCGGCCTTCGTCGAGAAGCGCGACGCCCACTTCGAGGGCAAGTGAACCGCTGCGCGGCGCGGCTCCTCCGCGCGCCGCGCAGCGCCCAAGCATCGAAAGCTCCGGCATCGACAGCTCCGACATCGACGGCTCCGACATCGACCGCCCCCCGAACCGAACGAAGCATGAAGGCCCTGCGCATCCACGAACACGGCGGCCCCGAGGTCCTGCGCTGGGAGGAGGTCGAGCGACCGACGCCCGGCCCCGGCCAGGTCCTGATGAAGGTCCTCGCCGTCTCGATCAACCACCTCGACCTGTGGGTGCGGCGCGGCATGCCCGGCTTCCCGGTCGGCTTCCCGCGCGTGCTCGGCTGCGACGGAACCGGCGAGGTCGTCGAGGCCGGCGAGGGGGTCACGGCCTGGAGGCCCGGTCAGCGCGCGGTGCTCGAGCCCGGCTACCTGGCGCGTCTCGAGCCCGGCCCCGACGGACTGCCGCGCGCGGACGTGTCGCTCGCCGAGCTCGAAGAGGCGCACGAGGCCCGCGTCGGCGGCTTCGACCACCTGCTCGCCGACTACGAGATCCGCGGCGAGCACTCCGACGGCTACGACGCGGAGTTCGTCGTGCTCGACGAGCGCTACCTGTGCCCGCTGCCCGACGGCCTCGACCCGGTCGAGGCGGCGGCCGTCCCGCTCGCCTTCCTCACCGCGTGGGGGATGATCGAGCGCGCCGAGCTCACGAAGGACGAGACCGTGCTCGTGATCGGCGGCGCGAGCGGCGTCGGTTCGGCGGCGATCCAGATCGCGCGCCACCTCGGCGCGTTCGTGATCGCGACGGCCGGCAGCGAGGCGAAGCGGGCGCTGTGCACGGAACTGGGCGCCGACGCGGTCGTCGACCACCGCGACGACGCGTGGCCGAAGGAGGTCAAGGCGCTCACCGAGGGCGCGGGCTGCGAGGTCGTGATCGAGCACGTCGGACCGGCCACCTGGAAGGGTTCGATGCGCAGCCTCGCGCGCCTCGGACGCCTCGTGACCTGCGGCGGCACGACGGGCCCCGAGGTCGCCATCACGCTGCCGCACCTGTTCATCAAGAACCAGTCGGTGCTCGGCTCGACGATGGGCCCGGCGAGCGCGCTGCCGACGATCCTCGACCGCGTGGCGCGCGGTATCTACCGCCCGGTGCTGGACCGCGCGATGCCGATGGCCGAGGCTGAGGCCGCGCACCGCCTGCTGGAGGAGCGCGGTGTCTCGGGCAAGCTCGTCCTCGTCCCCTGACACGCGCGCCCGCCGCGAGCGGGGCGCGCCGCTCCACGCGGCCTCGAACCGATCCGTCCGCCGCGCGGCGGGCGCCGTCGCGCCGCACGCCGGCACTCCGATCCGCACAGCCATTCGGGACGGCCGTTCCGCACAGCCGTTCCGTACCGGCGAACACCTCCGCCGAACCGCATCGTGAACCACATCGACACCATCGACACCGCCGTCGTCCTCGGCGCCGGCACCATGGGCGCGGGAATCGCGCAGGTCCTGGCCATGTCCGGCGTCGAAGCGCGCCTGGTCGACGTGAACCAGGACGCGCTCGACCGCGCCAGCGCGCGCATCCGCGCGGCGCTCGACAAGGGCGTCGACAAGGGCAAGGTCGAGGCGAGCGTCCGCGACGCCGCGCTCGAGCGCCTGCACACGCGCACCGACCTGGCCGAGGCGTGCCACGGCGCGAACGGCCTGGTCGAAGCCGTGCCGGAGAAGCTCGAGCTCAAGACCGACCTGCTCGGCCTCGCCGCCGAGCACCTGCCCGCGACCGCGCTCATCGCGTCGAACACCTCGTCGCTCTCGCTGACCGCGATCGCGGACGCCGTGCCGCACCCCGAGCGCGTGACGGGCATGCACTTCTTCAACCCCGTGCACATCATGAAGCTGGTCGAGGTCGTGCGCGCGGACCAGAGCTCCGACGCCGCGGTCGAGGCCACGGTCGGCCTCGCCGTGCGCATGGGCAAGGACCCGATCGTGGTGAAGGACCGCCCGGG
>Ga0180430_10002147_pt1 | contig 18162 bp, 16 predicted proteins | sample SS_ome_9_FD_132999 | JGI IMG/M metagenome (GOLD analysis project Ga0180430, IMG submission 132999) | Hypersaline lake sediment archaeal communities from the Salton Sea, California, USA - SS_1_S_2 metaG | ecosystem: Environmental > Aquatic > Non-marine Saline and Alkaline > Hypersaline >... | reverse complement strand
CGTCCGGTTTGAAGAGCGGGATGTGGAAACGGAGCATGGTCAGGCTATTGAGACACCGGCAATCGAAAGAGTCGGCCAACAGATATGCCAACCTAAACCACCGCGCCACATCTCGACTCCACCTTTATGTTTGCTGTCGCATGTGTGGCCTCTCCTGGCTCCGCCGCTCGCTTGTGCCCGTTCTACTCGTAGTATTCTCGCGACGCCTTGCCGTCTATTGACACCGTTTGAAGCCGCCAAATGGCAGTTAAACAGTTGGCCTGTGGGCGACTGCGGTCATATAATCTCCGCAGGTCCACACCTGCAACAGGAGACTGGAATATGACGCAACGCAATCTCACCGCTGTGCTGCTCAAAATACTCGGCGTAGTTTCGCTCATTAAGGCGGTTGATTTCGTCGTCTATCTGTTTGGAATGGTATTTTCGATGCTTGGATCTTTTGGCGACCAGTCCTTTCTGAAGATCCTGGCGGGAATGCTGCCAGCTCTGGCCCCGCTGGTGGCGACTCTGATCATTGCCTTTATCCTGCTGTGCTGCGCGGACCGAATTGCGGCGAAACTGTTTCCGGCCGAAAGCCCCGTACTTCCCGATAATCCGGCTCCGACCGAGGCGTGGTATGTTTTCGGCTGCACGATTATCGGGGTCTTTCTTCTTGTTTGGTATTTGCCGATAAGCATACTGACGTCGGTGTCGAACCTTGTGTGGCTCACGGGCGATTCTCCGGGCTCGCAATTCGATCCGGACCTCCGGCGCAGGGCATGGACTGGAATCATCCAGGCGCTGCTCCAAGCAGGCCTGGGGCTCTATCTTGTATTCGGGGCGCGGGGTATAGCGGCGGTTCTGCACAAGATCAGACGTGTGGGACTGGATAGATCATGTGATGCAGAGATTGATAATGGAGACGAAAATGACAGTATCAGCTAGGACGATCCTCATCTCGACGGTCATTCTCGCGGCGATCGGTTTCGCCGATCGTGCCGGCGCGATGGTCTTCAAGTCCGACACCGTCACCGCCCAGTGGGATACGTGGTGCTACCACCATGACGGGACGTACTACCTTTACTACCTCGTTACTGAAAAGACCGGCGAGGGGTTCTGCGTCGCCAGCTCCAAAGACGGCGTGCACTGGAAGGATCACGGCTGGGCGATTCGCACTTCGAACAGGAATCCGTACTATCTCGGGACCGGATCAGTATGGAAATCGCCCGACTTCGACAAGACCGGCAGGTTCATCTGCAACTACTCCGAGCATCGAAAGGACCCGTCCGGCAAGCGGACGCAGAATATCCTGTTCGCCTGGTCGAAGGACCTGATCCATTGGACCAAGTTCGGCGACGAGAAGATGTTCAAAGTCGACACAGCCCACTACAAGGAACACGGACGGTGGGACTGCATCTACACCATCCCGCGAAAAGAAGGCGGATACTGGGGCACATGGACCGCCACCGGGGCGACCCGGAAAGGAACCGTCGGCATCGGATACTCCAAAGACGGTCTGCACTGGAAGGCCCTCCCGCCGCCGGTGGTGGCGCCGGGAGTGTACGAGTCGGGCGCGTTCCACCGCTTCGGCGATCGTGTTTACGCGATGTTCGGGGCTCGCGGGAATATGTGGGCGTACTCTGCGGACAAGGTCACCGGTCCCTATAAGCGATGCGAGACCAACCCGCACCTGCTGGCTCGGGGGCATACGTACTTTTCGCGTTTCTTCCCGATCCCCGGCGCGGTGCTGGTCAATCACCATTCGATGACCGGCGAGTCGAAGCGCGGGCGGTTGATCGGGGTCGACACCTATGCGGCTCCGCTGAAGCTCGCCGAGGTCGACAAGGCGGGCGTTCTGCGATTGAAGTACTGGAAGGGCAACGACTCGCTCAAGGGCAAGCCGCTCAAGACCAGAGCGGTCCTCTCCACGATTTCTGTGGAGGAGGCTGTTGATGTGGATTTCGGTAGGGGGCTTATCGCCGAAGGCGGCTTGATTGTTCCGCAAGGGCCGAAGGGCGATTTTTCACATGTGACCATTCGGGCGGACAAGAAGAACTACGCTATCCGTTTGCATTCGGACGGTTCTGTCGATATGGGAACCACCGACGCTGACGGGGCGAACTGGAAAAAGAAGCACGGCGCCAACCGGCGTTTGAAGTTCGGAGAAGTCGTTTCGATGCGTTTGCTGGTCCGGCGGGGCATGCTGGAACTCTACCTGGACGATCACTTAATGGAGTGTTGGACGATGGGCTGCCATCGCGCCAGAACCGCGGCAATCAAGATTGCTGGCGGCGATGTGAAGATGTGGGAGATGACGCTTGAAGGCTGGGATGAGAAGAAGACGCCCTCCGAACCGGTCACTAAGGTCGCAACCAGCAAGCCGCTGGTGGCGCTGACGTTCGACGACGGGCCGCACGCCGTCAATACGCCCAAGCTCCTGGCGCTTTTCAAGAAGCACAACGCCAAGGCGACGTTCTTCGTCTCCGGTTCGAGCGTCAAGAGACACCCGAAACTGGCGGCCAGGATGCTCGCCGAGGGCCACGAACTCGGCAACCACACCACCAGGCACTACGATCTGGCCAAGAAGGACGCCGCGACGGTCCGCAAGGAGATCGAGTCGACCCAGGCGGCGGTCCTCGAAGCGACGGGCAAGGCGCCGGTTGTCTTTCGGGCTCCTTTCCTGAGCCACAGCCCGGACGTATGGAAGGTCCTCGGCGAGTTGAAGATGCCGGCGATCAACGCCAGCCGGTATACCGACGATTGGAAGGGTACGATCACCGCCAAGGAGATCCTCGAAAAGGCGACCGCCAAGACCGGCCCCGGCGACATCGTCATAATGCACTCGTGGCAGAACAAGACTGTCCAGGCGATGGAGGACATCATCAAGCGACTTCAGGCCAGGGGCTGCAAACTGGTCACAGTCTCCCAACTGCTGGCCGCATCGGAGAGCGAATAATGCGATACAACAGACGCGATTTCCTGAGAACGGCCGGGCTGCTGACCGCCGGCGCGTTGACCTGCGGATCGACCCGCGCCGCCGAGGGCGGCAAGAAGCTCAACGTGCTGTTCATCGCCGTTGACGATCTGCGTCCGGAGCTTGGCTGCTACGGAAACGAGCATATCAAGTCGCCGAATATCGACAAGCTGGCCGCCTCGGGCACCGTCTTCAATCGCGCATACTGTCAGGTCGCCGTATGCGGAGCCTCGCGGGCGAGCCTGCTGACCGGTCTTCGCCCGACGCCGAAGCGGTTCCTGAAATACTATACGCGGGCGCAGGAGGACGCTCCGGGAGCAATGACGCTGCCCGAAGAGTTCCGCAGGAACGGATACTGCTGCATCTCCAACGGCAAGATCTTCCATCACAAGGACGACACCGAGAAACGCAGTTGGTCCCAGCGCGCCTGGCGGCCGAAGACAGGCTGGCTGACCTGCTTCGATCCGGAGTCCAAGAAGATGTCCGGCGGCAAGAAGAAACGCGGCCCCTGGTTTGAAGGCCCCGACGTGCCGGACAACGCCTACGGCGACGGGCAGATCGCAGACCAGACGATCAGCGATCTGAAGCGGATGAAGAAGGCGGGCAAGCCGTTCTTTCTGGCGTGCGGATTCGGCAAGCCGCACCTGCCGTTCTACGCCCCGAAGAAATACTGGGACATGTACGATCGCGACAAGATCGCCCTGGCGACCAATCGCGATCGTCCGAAAAACGCCCCGAAGATGCTTCGCGGCTCGGGCGAGATCCACAGCTACCACAACCGCAACCTCAAGTACAACTCCGACGCCTGGCACGCCGCCGGTCGCCACGGTTACTACGCCTGCGTAAGCTACGTAGACGCACAGGTCGGCAGGGTGATGAAGACTCTGGACGATCTCGGCCTGCGCGACAGCACGATCGTGATCCTCTGGGGCGATCACGGCTGGCACCTTGGCGAGCATAATTTCTGGGGCAAGCACAACGTTATGCACCTTGCGACCAACTCGCCGATGATAGTGTCCGCCCCCGGCTGCAAAGGTAAGCAGACCAGCGAGCGGTTGGTGGAGTTCGTGGACATCTACCCGAGCCTGTGCGAACTGGCCGGGGTAAAGACGGCGAACAAGGGTCTCCAGGGCACGAGCTTTGCGCCGCTGCTGAAAGACCCCGACAGGAAGTGGAAGAAAGCCGCGTTCTCCAAGTACGGACCGGCGGTCAGCCTGATAACCGATCGCTACAACTACGCCGAATTCAAAAACGGCGAGAGAATGCTGTACGACCTGAAGAACGATCCGCACGAGAACGTGAACATCGCCGAAGAACCGAAAAACAAGGACCTCGCGGCCTCCCTGGCGAAAATGCTCAAAGACGGATATCGATCGGTGAAACCATAGTATGAAGTCGTGCAAATTCTATTTCGCTGCTGCTGTTGTACTGACCGCGTTACGGTGTTCCATTTGTCAGGCCGGGGAATACCGCGTCGATTCGCAGGAGCGTTTCGATGCTCTGGCGACGGGCAAGTTCGCTCCCGGAGATTCGATTCTGTTCAAGCGGGGAGTGCGATTCAGCGGTATGTTCGCTCCGACCGGCAGCGGGGCCGACGGGGCTCCGATCAGGATCGGCGCATACGGAAAAGGCGCCCGCCCGCGAATTGACGCCGGCGGCAAGAACACCGCCGGGCTGCTGTTGCGGAATCCGTCCTACTGGGAAGTCAGTGGGCTGGAGATCACGAACACTGACGGGACGGACGCCGACCAGGGCAAGCTGTTCGGCATCTACGTGCTGATCCGCGGCGCCGAGGGCGTCTACAAACACGTTTACGTAAACGATTGCCATGTCCACGACGTTAACGGCAAGGTCGCCGGCAAGAAGCGGGGCGGGATCCACGTTCACATCAGGAAGCTGGAGGCCAGCAGGTTCCACGATCTCCGCATCACCGGCAACCGGATCGAGCGGGTCGGCGGCGTCGGCATCGGAAACGCTTCGGACTGCGGGCAGGTCGAGTTCCGCAAGAACAGCACGGTCAATCACAACCTGTGGACGAAAGTCTACGTGGCCGACAACTTCATCGATCATACCGGGCGGAACAACGTAATCGCACGCGTCAGCAAGGATGCGGTCTACGAGCGAAACGTGCTGGCCAACTCCAGCCGATACGACACGGGGCACAGCATCTTCTGCTTCAACACCGACGGGATCAGGATTCAGTACAACGAGGCCTACGGAAACACAGGCCCCGGCGGGATAGATCGCGGCGGCTTCGACGCAGACTACCAGTGCGTAAACACATACATTCAGTACAACTATTCGCACGATAACAACTGGTTCTGCGGGATCATGAAGCCCAACAACCGCAACGTGCACATCCGCTACAACGTCAGCCAGAACGATCGCATCGGCATCTACTTCTACGGCTTCGAGCGGCGCCGCAACGCACGCGGCATTTACATCTACAACAACACGCACTACGTCCGAAAGGGGCTGAAGGTGCGGGTGTTCGCCGGGCGCAGGAGTCCGCTGAACACGCTGTTCGAGAACAACATCTTTTACTTCGAAGGCCGCGGAAGCTGGGGCGCCAAGCCTATCGGGATCAACACGAAGTTCCGCAACAACATCTACCGCAACATCGCGCCGCACAAATCGGAAACCAGGGCGATAGTCGCCGACCCGAAATTCGTCCGACCGGGCAAGGCGCCGGCGAGAATCGACCTTAAGACGATGGCCGCACTGAACGGATATCGCCCCGCGCCCGGCTCGCCGTGCATTGACAATGGCGTCGACATCAAGGACTGCGGCCGGCAAGATATTCTCAAGAACAAGGTGGTCGCCGGAAAAGCCGACATAGGCGCCGTCGAACAGGAAGTGGTCAATGAGAAACGTAAGCAAAGTGGCGCCGGGATGGTGGGACTACACTACGCTGGACAAAGAGCTTCTCGATCGGGCCGCTGCGCTGACTGAGGCCGAGAAGGTCTCGATCTGGCATCCGGGGCATCACGACAATCCGTTCGGCATGAGGCTGACGACGCTGATGATCTCCGAAGGCGTCGCCGATTCGTCGGTCCCGATGTCGCTGCTGGCCGATCATCCGAACGTCCAGTTCAACTTCCTCAGACCGGCGCTGGGCGCCTGCCAGGTGGAGATGCATTAACATGGCTACACGAGTATTCGCCGTCGCGGCCCATCCCGACGATATCGAGTTCGGCATGGCCGGCACGTTGATACTGCTGTCCCGAGCCGGCTGCGAGATCCACTACATGAACATCGCAAACGGTTCGTGCGGATCGACCGAGCACGACGCCCGGGCGACTGCTGAGATGCGCCTTGGCGAGGCGATGAACGCCGCGGCGAGAATCGGGGCGGTATTCCACAAACCGCTGGTCTGCGACGCGGAGATATTCTTCGAACCGAAACTGCTGGCCCGCGTAGCCTCGATCGTGCGGAGCGTGGCGCCGGATGTCCTCCTGGTCCCTTCGCCCCGCGACTACATGGAGGACCATGAAAACGCCTGCCGATTGGCGGTCACCGCCGCGTTCTGCCGCGGAATGCGGAACTTCCCGGTAGACCCGCCCCGGGCTCCCGTCGCCGGCGACGTCGTCGTATACCACGCCCAGCCGCACGGTAATAGAGACTCCCTGAATCGCGTTGTCCGCCCCGATTTCTTCGTCGACATAAGCTCGGTCATAGAGGAAAAATCCGACATGCTCGCCGAGCACGCCAGCCAGAAAGACTGGCTCGACCGCAGCCAGGGAATGGGCGCATACCTGGACGCGATGCGAGGCTATGCCGGCGAGATGGGGGAGATGTCGACAAGTTGCCGGTTCGCCGAGGGCTGGCGGCGGCACAATCCGCTTGGCCTGTTCGCCGGGGACGCCGATCCGCTCACCAGGCTGCTCACAGAGCGGGTTGTGTCGCGTTAAGACACATTGCCGACCGACGGTTTTTCTGCTACTGTGTGCGTTGCCAAGCGGTTAACCAGGATCTCTTACGAAGGTGAAAGATGGACGCCAGACAGACTATAGTCGACCAGGTTCGCGAGAAACCGAACGTGTCGGTTCTCATTATCGGCGGCGGAATTAACGGGGTCGGGCTGCTGAGGGAGTTGGCGCTGCAGGGCGTCGATGCGCTGCTGGTCGACAAGGCCGACTTCTGCTCCGGCGCCAGCGCCGCCTCTTCGCGCATGGTCCACGGCGGGCTGCGGTATCTGGAGTTCGGCGAGTTCCGCCTGGTCCGCGAGTCGCTGAAGGACCGCAATCTGCTGCTGGGCAACGCCCGACATTACATTCATCCGCTGCGCACCACGATACCGATATTCCGCCGATTTTCGGGCGTTTTCGGGGCGATCCGGAAGTTCCTGCACCTCGGCTCGGGCAAGCGTCCGGCCCATCGCGGCTCGCTGATCGTGAAAATGGGACTGACGTTCTACGACATATTCACCCGCAAGAATCGCAAAACGCCCAAGCACAAGTTCACCTCGCGCCGCAAGTCGCTCCAGCAGCGGCCCATGCTGCCGCAGGACATCGTCTGCACCGCCACTTACTACGACGCGTGGGTCAGCTATCCCGAGCGATTGGGGCTCGAACTGGTTCTCGATGCGGCCGCCATCTGCCCCGAGGCTCGCGCGCTTAACTATGTTTCGCTCCAGGGCGTCGACGGCGATGCGGTTCTGCTGAAGGATGAATTGTCCGGCGACGAACTGCGAATCAAGCCCGGGATCGTCGTCAACGCCACCGGAGCCTGGATAGACTTCACAAACCGTCTGATCGACCTGGACACCCAACTGATCGGCGGTACGAAGGGCGCCCACCTGGTGATCGACAACGAGGATCTCTACAAGGCGTTGGACGGCGGGATGACGTACTACGAAACGCCCGAAGGCAGGGTGGCGATCGCGATGAACTGGCTGGGCACATCTCTGATCGGATCGACCGATATCCGCGTGGACGATCCCGATGAAGTTCGCTGCACCGATGATGAGGTCGACTACATGCTCGAGTCGATCAAGCAGGTCTTCCCCGGCCTGCAGGTCGATCGATCGCAGATCGTCTCGCGATTCACCGGCGTCAGGCCGCTGCGATACTCAGACGCCGGAGCGACTGTGCAGGTCAGTCGCGATCACTACTGCGCGGTCAACGAACCCGACGAGCGGATCAAGTTCCCGGTCTATTCGATGACCGGAGGCAAGTGGACCACGTTCCGGGCATTCGCCGAGCAGGTGACCGACGCTCTGCTCGAACGTCTCGGAGCCGAGCGGAAACTGTCGTCGGACGACCTGGAAATAGGGGGCGGGCGAAGCTTCCCCGATGACGATGAGGCGATGAAACGCTGGATTTCCGCCATGTCCGAATCGTCGGGTCTCGAAGCGGATCGGGTTGAGGCGCTCCTGCGGCGATACGGTACGCGGGCCGAGCAGGTCCTGGCGTTTATCGACAAGTCCGGAGATCAACCGCTGGCCAATCACCCGACCTACACGCGCGGCGAGATCGAGTTTATTGCGAGCGTCGAACGCGTCGCCCATCTCGACGATATCCTGCTCAGGCGCACCGCGATAGCACTTCTTGGCGAACTGACGCCGGAACTGCTGGATGAACTGGCCGGCATAGTCGGCGGGGTCCTTCAGTGGTCCGATCAGCAAACCAGAGATGAAATAGCCCGAACGAAAGCGATTCTCATCGACAAGTTCAGCGTCGAAGTGTAATGCGGCGACATTGGCGCCGAACCGGTGCTGGATCGACACCCGAGCAATCTCGCTTATGCTGACAAGCCGTCCACGCCGGCGGAAAAAAAATGCCGGTACGTGTTTAGCGGGAACGACCTGTCCATCGGCAGTCATCGAGTTGTCAGGCCCGTAGGGCCGTTATATGGCGGCCCTGTCCGTCAGGGCGGGGTATCGCAATGTGATTCAGGCGATCAGCCCCTTCAGGGGCCACAGAAGGTCTCGGAAACCTCTGTCGCCCCTGAAGGGGCTGAGCTCATACGCGCTCTACACCACCACCCCGCCCTGACGGACGGGGCCGCCATATGACGGCCCTACGGGCCTGAGAAAGACCGCCGATGTAAGTGGACTGCGGTCCGCTAAACACGTACAAATGCCGCCGGCGTGAGGAGCGGTGTTCGGTCAATCGTCAAGATCGTGCGATCCGTCGACGCCTGATGGATCGCTGGTTTGATACGATCAGAAAAAAGAAAGAAACATGGTTGACTGACGCCTCTTGAAGGACTACTATGTGAGTGAATGGTAACATACTCACCAATGGAGCATCGAAATGGATTCTGAAACCAAGAGGCTGTACAGGCTCAAGGCCGACGTGATCGCAGCGGCGGGGCACCCGATTCGTCTGGCGGTGATCGACTTCCTGAAAGACGGCGAGCAGTGCGTCTGCGATATCGCCCAGCATGTCGACGCCCGGCGATCCAATGTCTCTCGGCACCTGGCTGTATTGCTGAACGCCGGTATTGTCGAGCACCGCAAGGATGGTCTCAGAATGATGTACAGCCTGAGGACCCCGTGCGTGCTGAACTTCATGAAGTGCGTCGAAGGCGTGCTTCTGTCGCGGGCCAAAGACGCCGCAGTCCTGCTGAACACACTATGACTCGCGGCGAACGACCCCTGGTCGTGTTTTTTTGTTCCGGACGGTGAGTAATTTGTAACGCAATCATAAAGCAGGCAACAGCATGATCGTTTGGAAACAGGAATGGAAGAAGCTGGCGCTCATCGCCGCGGTGTTCGGGGTGTTCTTCTGGCTGCCGATGGCTTCGGGGCGTTTCACCGGCGGTGTCATCGAGGCGCTGCACCTGGCCAAGTGGTACGCCCGCGAGCACGTGCTGCTGTGTCTTGTGCCGGCGTTTTTCATCGCCGGCGCCATAGGCGTATTCGTGAGTCAGGCGTCGGTCATGAAGTATCTTGGCGCCCGCGCCAGCAAGGTCCTGGCCTACGGCGTGGCCAGCGTTTCCGGCACGATCCTGGCGGTCTGCTCCTGCACGGTTCTTCCGCTGTTTGCGGGGATCTATCGCATGGGCGCCGGGCTTGGACCGGCGTGTGCGTTTCTCTATTCCGGGCCGGCGATCAATGTGCTTGCGATCATTCTGACCGCTCGGATACTCGGGCCGGAACTCGGAGCCGCCCGCGCGATCGGCGCGGTGGTGTTCAGCGTTGTCATCGGCCTGGCGATGCATTTCATCTATCGCAAGGAAGAGGCCGACAAGGCCGACGTTCAGGCCGGTCTGCCCGAGCCGGAAGTCTCCCGACCGCTGTGGCAAAACGCGGCGTTCTTCTTCGTTATGGTCGGTGTGCTCGTCTTCGCCAACTGGGGCGCTCCCAACGACTGGCGATTTGAACTGAAGGACGGAAGCGAGCTTCGGGCCGCGGTCACCGGCGATCCCGAAGAGCCGGCGGTCGATGGAGCGGCGTATCGCGTGAAACTGCTGGAAGGCTCCGGTGCGGGCGATGAGATTGCTCTGAAGGTCTCCGAGATCGCCGGCAAGACCCCCTTGCCCGGCCCCTGGACGACGCTATGGCGCAGCAAGTGGCTGATCACGGCCGCTTTTGCGGTTGCGTTTTCGCTCGTCCTGATATTCTGGCTGTCGGTGAAGTGGTGGAAAGTTCTTCTGGCGGCAATCCCTCCAACGGTGCTCGGACTGATGCTCCCGGCGGGGGGGCTTTGGGTGCTGATCCCGTTTTCCGCCGGAATTATCGGCCTGTCGGTTGTTCTGGGGTCCGGCAAGGGCGAGGCCGAAGAGTGGTTCGAGGCGAGTTGGGGCTTCGCCAAGCAGATTCTCCCGCTGCTGTTCTTCGGCGTGCTGATCGCCGGTTTTCTGCTGGGGCGTCCCGGACACGAGGGGCTCATCCCCAGCCAGTACGTCGCAATGCTTGTCGGCGACAGTCCCGACCGGATGCTGGCGACCAGCGGTTGGGGCGGCGGCGGCTTCGAGAGTTTTGCACGCTGGATCTGGCCGATCTGGACCAACCTGTTCGCCAGCGTATTCGGAGCGTTCATGTACTTCGCCACATTGACCGAGGTCCCGATTCTACAGGGACTGATCGGAGCGGGAATGAGCAAGGGCCCCGCCCTGGCGCTGCTGCTGGCCGGACCCGCGCTGAGCCTGCCGAACATGCTGGTGATCGCCAGCGTTCTCGGCGTGCGGAAGACGATAACCTTCGTAACGCTGGTGGTCGTGATGGCCACGATCTCCGGCATACTGTACGGATTCCTGTTCTGAAGCGATGACTGAAGGAGATTCATGATGAGCCAATGCGACTGCGGAAGCAGCGAATGCGAGAAGACTGTTTTCATCTACGCCTGCTCGGGAGGCGCCAACGTCGCCGAGATATCGGATCGCGCCGCACGCGGCCTGATGAAGGACGGCAAGGGCGCGATGTTCTGCCTGGCCGGTCTGGGCGCCGACATACAGGGAATGGTCCAGACCGCGCGCGACGCGGACTTGAACCTCCTTATCGACGGTTGCCCGATGGACTGCGCCAAGAAGACATTCGATCGTCACGGCCTGACGAACTACAGGCAGATCAAGGTCACCGACCTGGGGATCGAGAAGGCCAAAGGCGCTCCCTGTACGGATGAACAGATCGACATGGTGATCGCCGAGGCGGGAAAAACGATCGCTGAGTCGGTATAATTGTCGGCGGAGCTGATTGGGGATCGACTGCAGCAAGAGCCTCCACGGAGGCGGGAGTTAGAGATAACCGTCGATAATTGATCGAACATCAGGAGCAAGAGCATGAAGAAGATTCAGATACTCGGTACGGGATGCCCCAAGTGCGCCAAGCTGGCGGAAAACGCCGAGGCGGCCGCACAGGCCGCGGGCATCGAATACGAACTCGAAAAAGTCACCGACATAAACGACATAATGGCGTTCGGCGTGATGATGACCCCCGCACTGGCGGTCGATGGTGAAGTGAAGGTCGTAGGCAAGGTCCCCGATCCGGAAACGATTAAGGATATGCTGGCGTGACCGGCTTATTGACAATCATAGCACAATGCCCGTGCAGCGGCGGGGGCGGAGATTCTGTGAGTCACGTCAGTGATTTCTCCGTGCTGGTGAGTCTCGTGCTGATAATTGTGCTGTGGCGAATTATTCGATGGACAAAGGCGACATGGAATCAAGGAGCAACAATCATGAGTAAACTCGGAAAACTTAGTCTCGTCGTACTGGTGTCGGTCGGTCTTATTGGCGTGGTCGGTATGCAGTTCCTTCGGGCCGAAACGGCCAAGGCGCCCGCCGTCGGATTGCCGAAACTGGTCGATCTGGGCGCCAAGAGCTGCATCCCATGCAAGAAGATGGCGCCGATCCTGGAGGAGTTGAAGAAGGACTATGCCGGCAAATTCGATGTCGAGTTTATCGACGTCAGCATTGAGGCCAATATGCCGCTTGCGCAGGCGTACGGCATCAAACTTATTCCCACGCAGGTGTTCATCGACGCCAAGGGTAAAGAACTGTGGCGGCACGAAGGGTTCATGGGCAAGGAGGCTATCCTTGGTAAATGGAAGGAGCTTGGATTCACATTCGACGGCGCGGACCTTGCCAAGGTGGAGCGTTGGGCTCCGGCGAAGAAGGATACTCGTTCTAAGGATGCGGTATGCTATATGTGCGACGGCGATATTAACGGCAAAACCGCCGTCGAGGTCAAGACAGACACCGGCGTCGTGCGGTTATGCAGCCCGCACTGCTACTTCATCATGTACTCGTGTCTGACTGAGGACAAGGCCGGGTTCGAAAAGAAGGTCTCCGTGACCGACTACGCTTCGGGCAAGCTCGTGGCCGCGGCGGACGCGGCGTATCTCTACGGGATAGACGCCAAGACCGGTCGGCCGTGGATACGGGCTTTCGCCGATGCCGCCTCGGCCACGAAACAGAGACAGGCCTCAGGCGGGAGCATAATCAGCTTACCCGTTCTCCAGGCCGGGGAGCTTGCCGCTCGATGCGGTTTCTGTGATCGGGCTTGTTACCCCGCGGATTCGGCCAAGGTCATTGTCGCCGGCGTACATACATGGGGCTGTTGTGCACATTGCGCACTGGGAGTCGCCGCCAGGACTGGCAAGGACATCGAAGTTCACCAGCCGGACGCCTTGACCGGCGATATGATTGTTATCAAGACGCTCAATGGTCAGATCGCGTCACTTTCGCCTAAGACGGCGGTGGCCTGGTTTGGAATGAAGAAGAAAGCTGACGGCAAGTTCGGATCGGCCGGCTGTTTCCATCAAGGTAATTTCACGAGCGTGGAGAACCTCAAAAAGTGGCTGGAGCAGCGCCCCCTGGAAACCGGGAAACTGATCAGCATCCAGCAGGCGCTGGCGGCAAAAATGAAACTCTCGCCGCAGCAGATCAAGAAGGCCTGCAAGATCGGTGAGTGCAAGCCTAAGTAGACAAACTCTACTGGAAAAGCACGAAACGGAAGGAGTTGCGATATGAAAGCCAAGAAGATCATCGGAAAACTGCTGCTGGCGTTCGTTTTGATCAGCATTGGTTTTGCGATCGGCAAGGAGACCGCTCGCAGTCGGATGTTCGCCCAGGCTGAGGCGGCGGACCCAGTTGCTGCGCCTGGCCAGGACAAGGTTGTTGTTTACTACATGCACGCCACATTTCGCTGCGTGACGTGCAATCTTGTCGAGTCGATGGGCAAGGAGCTTGTCACCGGCGAGTTTGCCTACGCGGTTAAGGCCGGCGATCTGGAATGGCGTCCGGTGAATTACCAGAAAAACGAGCGTCTCGCCAGGCGATATAACGTCGGCGGGAACATGATCGTTGTTGCGAAGTTCAAGGACGGCAAAGAGATCGCCCACAAGCGTCTGGACCGCGTTATGGAACTGGCCAACAAACGCGACGAGTACATGACCTACGTTCGCGGCGGAATCACTGAAATGTTGGAGGCCGCGAAATGACCTTGTGGCTCGTATTGGCTTCGGCGTTCTGGCTGGGGTTCCTGACGTCGATAAGTCCCTGTCCGCTGGCGACGAACATCGCGGCGATCTCCTTTCTCGGGCGTTCCGTAGGCGACACGCGCAAGGTGCTGGTCTCGGGGCTGCTGTACGTTCTCGGCCGGACGGTTGTCTACGTCGGGCTGGGCGTCCTGATCCTGTGGGTGCTCCGGGGCTCCGCCGGCGGCGATTCCGCCGGCCAGGCCGCCGGAATGTCGCGATTCCTTCAGAAGTACATGAACGTGATCATAGGTCCGCTGCTGGTGCTGATCGGCATGATGCTGCTGGGAATGCTGGAATTCACCGCCTCCCTGAATCTTGGCGGAAAGGGGCTCCAGGACCGCGTCGCAACAGGCCGAGCGTTCTGGGCTTTTCCGCTGGGCGTCCTGTTTGCACTGTCATTCTGCCCGGTGTCGGCGAGTCTGTTTTTCGGCGGACTGCTGGGGCTTTCGACCCAGCATTCCTCGCCGATTCTCCTGCCGACCCTGTTCGGAATAGGCACCGCCATTCCGGTCATTGTCTTCGCGTTCATCATCACCTTCGCCAGCGGGTACCTCGGCAAGGCGTTCGATCGCCTGACGCAGATCGAGCTATGGGTGCGGGTCATGACCGGCGTTGTCTTCATCGCAGCCGGCGTCTACTACATCCTTACGCACATCTACGAAGTCCAGACGCTATTTGGGTAGCTTTCGGCGGCTCATCGATCTGACTTCGCAGGCGGTTTGAGGCGGTATTCGTACATGTCCCGTCCGACCGATCGGGCCGCTTCGACTATCTCCGGATACGGGCGGTCGCAGATGTTGATGAATCCGATCTGGTAGTTCTCGCCGTCGCCCCGTCCGGTGGTGGCCTGGTCCTTGTACTGGAACCAGTGTGTCCCGACGATCATCGGGTTCCGCAGAGCCCCGCGAACGTAAGACTCGTACAGTTCGGCCCGGTGCTTCTGGTTGCGGGCCTTCCGCAGGCCGGTGTGGAACATGCCGCGGTCCAGGGCGCCGAAGTGGAACTCGCCGATCACGACAGGCTTGTCGATCCGGTCGGGCATGCGGAGATTCTCCACGCTGTATTTGTATTGATTGTAGCAGACCACGTCGCAGTACTTCGCCGCGGCCTTCGCCGCCAGATTGTTGACCCAGGCGAATCTGCAGCCCAGATACAGTTGGTTCGGGGCGACTTTCTTGACCTCGTCGCGGACGATCCTGAAGTACGTTTCCGCGATCTTCGTATAGAACGCCGCCAGATCGGCGCGGGCCTTGTTCTTGTCCGGGGGCGTTCGTGAGGCGGCCAGGGCGGCCCACGATTCGTGCTTCGTCGCCCAGGCGGCGTTGAGTTTTTCGATAGTCGAGTACTTGGCTTTCAGGTCGGCGATGAACGCTTTTTTAGCCGGTTGCTCCGGCCCGCTGGCCAGCGACGCCAACGCCAGAGACACCTCGTCGCCCCAGGCCAGTTCGTTGTCGACGAAGTAGCCGATGCACATCGGATCGCCGGCGGATTTACCCTTCTGATGCGACATGCTCCCGGCGATCGCCTGGGCGAATCGCGGATCGAACACGTCGTGGAACTTGCCCCAGTAGCCCTTGGAGCCTTCGATCTTCGGCGTTTTGGCGTGGACAGTGCCGACATAAGGCGTCTTCCGCATCATGCAGATGCTCGTGTCAGACCAGTTGGCGATCGTATTGAGCCCCCAGGATTTCAGGCGGCGGTGGGTTATCGCCGCGAACTTGTCGCGCCACCTGTCGCCGTATTTTCGACGCAGATTGGCGCCTGCGAAGTCGTACCAGCGATACGGACTGTGGTCCTTGTAGTAGCCGTGAGGAGCCCACGAACCGCGACCGTAGTACTTCGACAGCATGGACTTGGCCCCGGGCAAATTGCGGAAGTAATGCTCGCGGTCGGATACCGGCGTGATGGTCCGCGAGTGAACGCAGTCGACCCCGTGCGACCAGAAAAGCCTGCCTTCCGGATCTACGAGCCACCACTTGCCGGCGTGTTTGGCCGCCCGGAAGAAGCCGGTGGCCTTGAGTTTCGGACCGGCGGTCCAGCCGCCGTACGAGTTGCGGTCCTTCGGGCCGGGATTGGCGGCGATGTCCTTGTTTTCCGCCGCGATGTCGGCTTTCATGTCCTCGACTGAGCCGGTCTTTCCGGGCCAGTCGCGGTGGATGTACTGTCCGAATTCATCGATCATCGGCAGGAAGTTCTTGTAGGGTTTCGGCGCCTTGTACGGGCCTGTGGCGACGATGTTGTCGACGATCACCGAATGGTCCGACTTCGGTCTCGGAGCGAACAGGAGCAACTGTGTGACGTTCTGCAGGTCTATCGCCCGCGGGTCGTTACCGCCGGCCTCCGGCGGGTAGCCGCGCATCCCGATCAACTGGACGCCCGTCCTGCTCTTGCGGATGAACGTCCCCTCGAGCACGCCGGACTTGCCTGGCGCCAGAACGATCTGGAACGTGTTGCAGTTCTTCCACCCGTTGGCGCCGGGATTGTCCACGCGGCAGCAGAGCGTGACTTCCCTGCTTCCGACGTTTCGAACGTTTATTGCGATCGAGGACCATTTCGAAAGGTCCCACTTGCCGCCGGGAGCCGGCAGCGTAATACCGGGCCATTCGTGCTTGCTGCCCAGATCGATCCGCAGGGCGCCGCCGACCAGTGCGACCTTGGCGTCCTGGGTCTTGACCTTCGCCGCGTCGAACTTCTTGTCGAATCCCTCGATCAGAAAGCTGTCGGCCGCCTGCGCGGGGGCCGCCGCCGTCCAGATCGACGTTACGATAATCACCGGTAGAAAGCGTCTTGCTGTTTTTCGCATGGGAATTCTCCGCTTGAGTAACTACTGCATTATCGTGCGTTTGAGTCGGCGTGGCAAGTGGCCGGAAACCATTATGCAATCGCCGCCGATACCCTGTAACATGGAGCCATGAGCAACTACATAATCCAGCAGCTTGACGAGATTGAGCCCGTTACGTGTCCGTGCGGATCCACCCGGCGCGGCTTCCTGCGGCCCGACAACACCACTGTCAGCCAGCACGTCGTGGAGATATCCGCCGACAGCCGCGTCCATTACCACAAGAAGATCACCGAGACGTACTTCATACTCGAAGGCGAAGGTCAGATGGAGCTCGACGGCGATCTCGTCGACGTAAGGCCCGGGACCGGAGTGCTGATCAAGCCGCGGTGCCGCCATCGTGCGATCGGCAAGCTCCGCGTGCTGGTAACCGTCATCCCGCCTCACGACCCGGATGATGAGTGGTTCGACTAGCGGCGAGCCTCAGGCTGCGTCCGGCGGCTTCACTTGAGCTTCACAGCTATGAGCTGTGCAGATCACGCCTTGTAGTCGGAATAATCTGAACATGTTCAACTGGCGTTCTTTGTGTCTGTATGGATAAGGGGTTGTAATTGAAGAGGTTATGGTTTGCAGCTAAAAATATCTCTTGACGCCAGGCGCCATATCGCGACGTTCACAGCCAGGCCGCTTTCGGGTGGCTGTGAAGGTAGTATCATGCATGGGCCTGTTGTGAGTTTGGCGCAGCTTCCGGTCGATCGCGGCGGGGCGCAACTCGGATCTGAAGGCTGCCGCCGCCCGGGAGATTGGCGACTGGTGCGCCGAGACGCTCGTGAAACGCGCCAAGTTTCCCTACTCCAAGGCGATCGTCCTCAGTCGTGCGGCGGCGTGGTGCGACAAGTCCGCGGGCCTGTCAAGCGGGCAGGACGCCTCGCTGGCGAAGATCGCCGCCGACAAGCTCCGCAAGAAGCTGCTGCTACTGCCCTCGCCGCCTTCAGCCAAACCTGGGACTGCGACAGCCAGAGCCCAGCCCGAGAAGATCGCGATTTCGGTCAAGGAGCCCTGGCCGGTAAGCAGACCGGTCCGCAAGGGCCAGAAGCTGAAAATCACCGCCTCGGGTCGATGGCGAATAATGCCGAAAGGCAAATGGCACGGCCCCGGCAGCGGCAGTTTCTTCCTCCGAGGCAGACTCGACGACGCCGAGCCGTTTCGCATTGGAGCCGGCATCACTCTCGATATCAAGAAAGACAGCGTGCTTCACCTCGGCATGTACGAAGGCGGCAAATACTCCAACAATCGCGGCGGCATCACCGTGTACTATGGTTGTATTCCCAAAAGGTAACAGGCAATACTTGGTTGTATAACGGAAATAGGGAAGCGTCCCGAATGGCACTGCCGTGGTTTTTTTGTGTTTTCGGGCAATGGTGGCGCAGAATTCCACCTGCCCGGACAGATTCTTGTAAGTCGCCGTCCGAAAATTTTGGCTTGCCGCGGCATCGGCCAAT